>BNJS01003876.1_pt1 | contig 142456 bp, 232 predicted proteins | sample 8540461 | NCBI WGS metagenome assembly BNJS01 (sample SAMD00202454, study PRJDB9452) | human saliva metagenome | isolation source: human saliva | place: Japan
GGACTTGATCCAGTTGCCAACCCAAATACTTGCGCTCCTTCGCCGTGTGCACGTTTAAACACCTCAAAAGCTGCTTTTTGCTCCCTCTTCTTGAGTTTTTACAACAATAACTTTCATAAATACTACCTCCCTGTATTCCCCTTTCATAAAAGGGTTCTAAAAAATACATGAACAACTGCTCAACTCTATTCTAACAAAAATTCAGAGGTCTTTAAATAGCTAAATTCATTTTAGTTTATAAAATCTTCCCTATCTTACCGTAGAAATTCCTCTTTATGATATAAAGAGGAGAGTTGCCTCTCCTCACTTTTTGGAACATCCTATAACCGGTTCTCTCTCTCAAGCTCGTGACGAACCGCTAATCGAATGACCCAGTAACAAGCGTAGATAAAGACTCCTGCTAGTACAAATCCTCCAAGAATCACTGGTAATCCTACATCCATATAGAGCACCTCCAATGAGACTCAAACCTTTTAAAACCGACATTCTACAACTTTATTATAGCATTCCACCTTTGAAATTCAATAGAGTCTCAACTTGAAATAGTACAAAGAAAGACTATCCCATGTGCGATAGTCTAACAATTATGATTTCGACATAAATCTAGCAAAGAACTTTCCATACCACTGCTCATTAGTAATATTAAAGTACTCTCTGTATTCTTTACGATACTTGAAGAAGTAAAATGCTCTCATAACCATCTTAATAGTTACTCCACCCATTAAGAGAAATACGAATGTAAACACCAAAAATAACAATCCAAACAAGAAACTCATAAGCCCTGGATTATCCTTACTAAATTCGACAAAATTAAATGTCCAACGATTTAAAACAGACAATCCAATTAATATTCCCGCATATTTCTTTATAAAATAAACCAATGGAGTCCCCCAATTCTTGGTCTCCGTTTTTAGTTCAGTATATAGTATATTCTTAATTTCTATTACTCCATCCACAATAAACAATTTGAATAGAAAAGACACAAACAACTAATTGCACTATAAAAGCAAGCATTCCAAATGCTCCAATCGTTAATCCAGCTGTTAAAGGTAATGTAGCTACTGCAATAACAAAGATAAACGAGATTATAAAAATCGTTCCATATAATAATTGATGTGCATAATTTATTTTTGGGAAAATATTAAAAACAACTAATACTGTATACAAAATAATAGCCCCTAGAATAATTGGTCTAAGGTAAAACCCTACTTCTCCAATTAGCGCACCTGTACTTTCAGAAGCCACTTGAATACTCGCAGGTGCATCTCTTAAACTATCCGGAAAGTGAATCCCTACACCATAAGTAATAATATCAGCCGCTAAAAACACTAACAAAGAAACTCTCCCAAAAACTCATAGAAGAAAAATGATCCAATCTGCGTACCCTCTTCTGTCAGAATATCATCTTTTACAATCCTTTTTGATTGCTCGAAACTTGCCCCAAAAAGTTTATTTTTCCCTTGCATAATTAATTTTCCCTCTCCAAATCAACTTATTTCGACATAAATCTTGCACGAAACTTTCCATACCACTGATCGTTTGTAATATTAAAGTACTCTCTATATTCTTTCGATATTTAAAGAAATAAAAAGTTTTACAAAAATTTTTCAAAAGCTGGCCTTCTGCAAGTAAAAAGAGACTAATAAGAGGTAAAAAAATAAAGCCAGACAAAAACTCCATAAGCCCTGGATTATCTTTTACTAAATTCACCAAAAATTAAAAAGTCCAACGATTTAGAATAGATAATCCTAATAATATTCCACCATATCTTTTTACAAAATTATTGATAGGGTTCCCCAATCTTTATCTTTTATTTCGTTTTTCATTATAAAGGGAAGTCTTAACTTCCTTCATTACATTGACAATAAGTATCTTAACTAAATAACCCAAAAAGATTAGTTGAACAATAAATGCGAGTGTTCCGAATGCTCCAATTGTTAAACCAATTAACAGAGGTAACGAAGAAAAATTGCTAGTAACCCGAATATTAATAATAAACAATTTCCATATATTAATTGATACGCATAATTAAATTTTTGGGATAATATTTAAAAATTATTAGTGCTGTAAATAAAATTACTAATACCAAAATTGATTGGGCGAAAATAAGCCCCTATTTCTCCAATCAATGCTCCCGTGCTTTCAGAAATGACCTGAACACTATCTGTTGAATTTCTGAAACCATCGGTCATATATATCCCCGCTCCATAAGCAATAAAACTAAACATTAATCCAACTAGCCCAAACACTCTCTTCCAAAAACTCATAGAAACAGAAACTCCCATTTGAGCGCCATCTTCGGTTGCAAACTGTCTTGGGACGATTCTCTTAGATTGCTCAAAACTCGCCCCAAAGAGTTTGTTTTTTGTTTGCATCATCAATCCCCTTTTCTAATCCTTCTCTTTCTTGTTTGAGCCATTCCCATCATTCTACTCAAACTTCTCATAGTTCTTAAGATATCAGTTTTTGTTAAAATGTCAACGTTTTTCCATAGTCCTCACCCTGCTTTTTCCAACAAAAAAGCCATCCCTACCAGTTGCCTGATAGGAATAGCTTTCAGTTTTCAGAAGATAGTACTATTCACTGCATATTACATTTTTTAAATTTCTTAACTTCTAATTTACTTTCCCATTCTTTATATACTTCCATGAAGCGTTCCTCTTCTTCATCCTTAAAGCCTTCAAAAACCACCTTATCAATATTTTCGTGGTTAAAAAAGATTGCATCCTCTGGATTGATTCCCTCTGGATATACAACTCCAACATAATCACTATAAACTGGCTCATTATCCGATTCAAAAACAGGACCACGACCAACTACCATTAGTTTACTAGTCGCTCCTTCTAAATATAAAACACTTCCTAAAGGTAATAATTCTTGTGTCATATTCATTCTCCTCTACTAATCATTTTTGTTTTGACATAAATCTTGCACGAAACTTTCCGTACCACTGTTCATTGGTAATATTAAAGTATCTTCTGTATTCATTTCGGTATTTAAAGAAGTAAAATCCTCTAATAAAAATTTTTTTGAATACTAATCCGCCTACGAAAAAGAAAAAGCAAATCGCACCAAGAAATACAAATCCGAGTAAGAAATTACCTAAATCTGTATTGCCTGAAAAGTTCTCTCCAATCTTAAACGTCCAACGATTTAAGATTGCTAGACCTAAAAGAATTCCACCGTATCTTTTTAAAAGTTTCGAAATAGTTTCTTCCCAATCTTCAACCTCAACTTCTTTTCGATTATATAGTTCATCCTTAAATCGTTTTACTTGATTTAAAAATAGTTTTTTAAATAGAAAAATACATAAAATCAGTTGAATACCAAACGCAATCCAACCAAAGGCGTCAATAGTCAACCCTACGGAAAGTGGTAACGAACCAATAAAACATAGGCAGAAGAAAGCAATTAATACTAAAGTTGCATACAGCAATTGAAAGGCATAATTCAATTTAGGAATCAAATTAAGGATAATTAATGCTGAAAAATAGGATTATCGCTGTCAATACTATAGGACGCAATAAATGACCTACGTCGCCAACTAAAACACTAGAAACTGACTGTTGATTCTGAACCGAATGTCTAATACCATCTGGCCACGAAACGCCAAGCATATAAAATAGCGCACTAAACATTAATCCAACTAACCCAAGCGCTCTTTTCCAAAAATTCATCGAAACAGAGACTCCCATTTGAGCACCGTCTTCGGTTACAAACCTTCTTGGAACGATTCTTTTCGATTGCTCAAAACTTGCCCCAAAGACACTGTTTCTATCGCGCATTTTCTACTCCTCCTCTAAACACATCTACTATAGAATCTAACGCTCCACTAACTGCATTTCCTATGGTTTGTTTTATATTTTCTTTAAACTCATAAATACTTTTTCCAACAACAGAATTTGAAATCACATCGTACGTATCGTCTAGAAAATTCTGAAAATCTGAGAATTTTTCTTCCTTCTCTTGACCATTTTTATACCCCATAAGGTGTTGAATGCTCCTGCTGCCAATCCTAAAATAGCTCCTAAAGGCCCACCTATCATCGATCCAAATATCGCACCTTCTATAGGTCCAGCACTCTTAAGTTGCGAAACCGACGCATGAATAAGAGACTTCCCTTCATTCTTGTATGCTCTGCTATTCTGATTATTATACTCTGTAATTGTAGTTATGGTGGCATCTACCCCCATGGAGACCCATCCAGCTATCTTTGCCATTTTTCCTAAAAATTTTAACTTGCCAAATAGCTTTGATTCTTTGATTACTGTTCCTATCTTTTCTATCCCTGATTTAATCGGTTCAGTTATATTACCAATCAGTTTGCTAATTTTGTTTACTGAGACGTTTCCAATTTTAAAATTAGCTATTTTATCAATCACGGAGTGGTGAAGCGTATTGAGAAAATCATTAAAACTTCCACCCTTCCACTTACTTCCAAGGTTATTATACCAGCTCCAATTTTTGGAAGCAGCATACTTTTTCATAATTCTCAAGCAGCTTTTAAATTTTCATTAGCTTTAATTCCTTTATTACCAAATGTATAAAAAGTACTCCTTGTGTATTCTTTTTTGTGACAGCATTACCAAAATTCTTTGTGACAGTAAATGCTGTTTTGAACCACGGATGAATATCCGCTAGCTTATTTTCTATGAAATCTGGATTCGTCAAGAAGTCCTTAACACCTGTTAATATTTTTCTTCTCAACCACTCAGCACTTAATTCACTTGCCCAAGGCATTAATGTAATTTCAGAAGCAGAAATCATTCTGTTATTTGCATCCCATACATTTTTGTCTGTTGCAAGCCTTGATGAATATTATCCATCAAAAATCAATATGTGAGAAGATTTGCGCCGAAGAACTATTAAAGGCAATCAGCTTTATCTAATTTTCTTTCTAATGTTTTGTTTTAAGTTTTCATAATTACTTTTATTAATCCCAAAACTAATAATATTCAGAATATTGGGGTTTGTTTTGCCTCTTTCTTGATCGATTAATCTTTCATAGTCTAGAGCCATATTATTAGCATTTATAATTTGCCTATTTAGTTCATCTTCACTTAAACTAATCACATCTACACGGCTTCGATATTCTTCAGGCAACTTTGAACAGCTCTCTTTAAGTGCCTCATCCAACAATACACATCCTTTAAGCAATGGAATCAGCACATTATGAGTATAGTTTCTAGCAGCTGAATACGCATTTCCTGTAGACTAGTTGTATTAATTAATCGATAAAGAGATTTTTGTATATTTCCATAGGATTGAATTCTTTTCGATACAACATTATTAACACTTTGCGCCTGATTATCAGAACTTTCCAAATTCATCTCAATCCCCATTAAACTTCTCTCCTTTCCCTGTTTCTTTTTGTTCCTTTTTCATATCATTAATCTGTTCTTCCAGTAAGATGTTTTTCTTACGCAAGGCAATGTATTCACTCTCAAACTCTTTTTCATCTTATTTTCTTCGTGGATTTGCGAATGATAAATTTCTTGAAATGTAGCAGTATCTGAAGAGTTGTGAAAGACTTCTAGAATTGATTCTAACAATTGTTTTGATTTTTGAAATTTGCTACGTATTCATTTAAAGCATCACTGATTGTCACGAATTTTATTTTCAACAGAAATTTTTCCTTCTGCAATCTGTTTTTATTATTGTTTAACTGGTCCATTTAATGTAAATCCTCATTATTCCCAAGTTGAAGATTATCAATTTGATTTTTCCAATTGTACGTCTTTTTCATGAAATGATTGAGAAGTCGTCAGAAGATTATTGGACATCGTCTTCATTACTTGGCTAACAGCCTTTGAAATATCAAAAAGATTTCTCAATTAATTCCTTTAGCTTTTTCATTGCCATTCAGTTTAGATTGCATGTCTTTCGTAACCGAATTGCTATTATCCAATTCTGAAATTGCACTAGAAAGCATTGAAGATTGTTCGGTTGCTACTAAAAGATCATTCTTGATTTCTACCATATAACATTCCCTTTCTGTGCCTCCAACAAATGATTAACAGTGTTAAACACATTGGAAACTTGTTAAGTCTAAATCCTTTTTAAAATATATAATTAAAAGATATTTACAGCTAATTCGAGAATACCGACTTTTGAATAGAAAGTCAATTTTCCTCCTTGTTTTCGTCATACTTTTTCATATAACAAAAAAGCCATCCCTACCAGTTGTCTGGTAGGAATAGCCTTTTAACTTTTATTTCCAAAAATCATCGTAGATCGTAATTGGTAAGTGACGTTTATGTTCTGTCTTTTTGATACCAATTTTCAATCGTCTCTGCTGCTTTTTTCGTTGATATCTTTTCCTTCGAGATAATCATCAATCTCTTCGTAAGTAACCCCAAGCGCTACTTCGTCTGGCAGCGATGGACGATCCTCTTCTAAGTCTGCCGTTGGAACTTTCAAGTATAGGTGTTCTGGAGCACCCAGCACTTGTAACATCGCACGGCCTTGACGTTTATTAAGACGCCATAATGGAGTGATATCCGCAGCCCCGTCCCCAAATTTCGTATAGAAACCTGTTACCGATTCAGCCGCATGGTCTGTTCCAATAACGGCACAGCCTGTTTGGCCTGCAATCGCATATTGAGCCACCATGCGTTCACGCGCTTTAATATTTCCTTTATTGAAGTCTGAAATTTCCATTCCAAGTTCTTCAATACTGCGTTCAGACGCATCTACCGCATCCTTCACGTTTACGCGAAGTACGTCGGTTGCCTTCATAAAGGCAATCGCATCCATGGCATCTTGTTCATCTGCTTGCACGCCGTAAGGAAGGCGCACGGCATAGAAGCGATACACTTTTTGGTCTTGTTCTTCGTTTAATTCATCAATTGCCATTTGCGCCAATTTCCCAGCGAGCGTTGAATCTTGCCCACCACTAATCCCAAGGACATATCCATTTAAGAATGGGTGCTTTGCAAGATACGCTTTTAAGAAATCGAGGGTTTTACGGATTTCTTCTTCAGGATTAATTGTTGGTTTCACTCGAAGCGTTTCGATAATTTTTCGTTGTAATGGTCTCATAACGTTCCCCTTACTTTGCGTTTTCTTTGGCCAACTGTTCTGATTTAAGACGCACTTCTTCTCTGATTTCCGCAATACTTGCCAATTTTTGGTCGTATGTCTTTTGAGAGAGGTCGACTGGATATTGCTCTGGGTTCAAGATACGTTTGTATTCGTCCCATAGTGCTTCGATTTGCTCGTCTTTATACGCTTTAATTTCTTGAAGTGTTGGTAATTCATACACGCGTTTTCCGTTTTCGAAAATCAGTTGTAAAATTGGACGCGCTGTGAAGTCTGTCACTGTTTTATTAATATAAGTGTAGACTGGATGGAACATAAAGAGCTCATCTAAGTGGTCTGGACGTTCATCCCATAATGCGATGTAGTCCCCTTCAGATTTGCCATCTGAATTACGTGTAATACGCCATACTTGTTTCTTACCAGGTGTGGATACTTTTTCCGCATTGTTTGAAATCTTCATTGTATCCACCATTACGCCGTTTTCGTCTTCGATACTTACAAGCTTGTACACACAGCCAAGTGCTGGTTGGTCATACGCTGTAATTAAACGAGTCCCGATTCCCCAAACGTCGATTTTAGCACCTTGCATCTTCAAGTTGAGGATTGTTTTTTCATCAAGATCACTGGACGCGTAAATTTTCGCTTTTGTAAACCCTGCTTCGTCTAATTGTTGACGAACTTTTTTCGACATATACGCCATGTCTCCACTATCGATACGAACGCCCAAGAAATTAATCTTATCGCCGAATTCTTTGGCTACACGGATGGCATTTGGCACACCGGATTTCAAGATATCATACGTATCGACTAAGAATACGCAGTCACGGTGACTCGTGGCATACGCTTTGAACGCTTCATAGTCATCACGGTACGCTTGTACTAATGAGTGGGCATGTGTCCCAGATACTGGAATGCCAAACATCTTGCCGGCACGAACATTACTTGTCGCATCACATCCACCGATGTATGCTGCACGCGTTCCCCAAATCGCTGCATCTAATTCTTGAGCACGACGAGTACCGAATTCAAGCACTGGATCGTCTCCAGAAACCATACGCACACGGCTCGCTTTTGTTGCATGATCAGTGTTTGGAAGTTCACGATATTTAATAAAGCTGTTTCGATTAATTGGCATTCTGCAAGCGTTCCTTCTACTTGCACCAGTGGTTCGTTCGCGAAAACGAGTTCTCCCTCTACGGCAGAGCGGATGCTTCCTTTGAATTCGAAGTTCTCTAAGTATGTTAAGAATTCTTCTGGATAATGTCCAAGTCCACGTAAATATTCAATATCTGTTTTTTTGAAAAACGTAATTGTTCAATAAAGTGGACAATACGTTCTAGTCCAGCGAAAATCGCATAACCATTTTCAAATGGTAACTTTCTGAAATATGCTTCAAAAATCGCTCTCTTCTCAGACACTCCTGTTTCCCAATACGTTTTCATCATATTAATTTGATATAGGTCTGTATGTAGTGTTAAACTATCATCTTTATAAACTGAGTTCATCTATCGATACCCCTTTTTTATTGTAATTACCTCTTTATTTTACACCAGTTCTGGACAATTGTACATGGATGGAGACTTGAAGAAAAAAAGCAAGTCCTTCGTTAGACTTGCTTTTTGCTCTATTTATCTTTATAGGTCTAAGAATCCTTCGTGCGGAGTCATATGGAAGTATTCCGCAATTTCTTGTAATTGCGCATCTGTAATTTCTTGTAAGATTTTTCCACCTTGTGCACCTACTTGAGAGTAAATCATCGCTGCTTTTTCGATGACTTCAATTAATCCATATGTTTCATCAAGTGTATCGCCTGATGCAAATAATCCATGATGTGGCCAAATCACCGCTCTGAACTCTGCCATTTTCGCAGCTGTTGCTTCCCCAATCGCGTTCGTTCCTGGTGTCATATAAGGAATCACGCCGATTCCTTCTGGGAAGACAACGATGGATTCAGCTTGCATTTTCCAAAGAAGTCTTGATAAATGACGTTCGTCTAATGGTTGTGTGAAGCTTAATGCGATAAGGTTTGTTGGGTGGCAATGGAAGACCACTTTATGATTTGGATTCACTTTGAGTCGTTCGATATGGCTCATTATGGTCGCGAATTCTGAAGTTGGTTTTCCGCCATCTTCAAATCCCCATAACAATTCTGCTTTTTGTCCGTCTTCTGAAATACGAACTAAACCTAAATCAAGAAGCGGTTGGTTTGTCACGTTTCTGAAGTAACGGCCTGTACCGGTTACTAAGTAATAGTAGCCCGCAAGTGTTGAAGCGTCGAATCCTAAAGTCGAGGACACGTTTCACTTCTTTCTACGTCTTCATAGCCCTTCTACTTCGCTCGCTTCAAGCGTACTGACACGTTCTCGCCATATGCGTTCATCCCAGTAACGTAAGTACGATTCTTTTGTCAGTTCACATAATTACAGCTGGTGATTCAATAAATTTTGTCATTTTTTCAATTCCTCCCTTAATTTCTTTTTGATAAAACTTGTTCTTCGTATGCTTTGACTTCATTATACCATGCAAGTCCGACTGTAACACTATTGATTTTAAGGAGTTTAGACAAACAAATAACCGATAACACTCCTTGAGTATTACCGGTCTTCCATTATTCTGCTTTATTCGAATTTTCCTTTATTCGCTTCATTCGCTGTTTTCAAATCAATTTGAAGAAGGTTGACTAAGTTTACGTCATCAATCGTTGCTTTTCCTTTATCATCCACTTTAATTGCTAAATAGTGCGTGTTTCTTGGAAGATAATCCATGCCTTCTAAGTTCACTCCCAAATTCGATTTAAACCCTAGGGCTGCTAATCGATAAATCAACTTAAGCAATAGGGCTTTAGAGAAATCAGATTGTCCTATCTTTTGAGATTCCTGGATCAACCCTTCAAAGAAAGCTTGATTGTCTCTTTGATAACTTGCTTGTACTTCATATTGATAGAGATCTACTTTTGGAGCTTGGAATTTCAAATACACGGTATCCCCATCGACTTTATAATCTTCCAGCGTGTAAGCTCCTGCTTTCCCTAGTGAGTTTGTATTTACTTTTAAATACATAGGTCCATAAACTTTAATAGGATAAGTAACTCCTTGAAACTCTATCTCTGCATCATTAGAGAAGGTTGGTCTGGATTCTGTCACCATCTTCACCATATACCCATTCCATAGTTTATCAAAAAATTCTTCTTGATTAGAGGTAGTTGTGGCATTTAACAGCGCATCAAAATTTTCTTGATTTACAAAGACAGCGTCCACTAATTTTAATGCTTCTTGTACTTTACTATCTGTAATGCTCTTTTTCTTCTCTGCAAGATCTTCTGCTGCTTTTTTCACCCCAGATAAAGGCATTTTTACAGTTTTTCCACTATTAGATTCTACATACGTTTGTTCGTAATTCCTTAATGGAGGCATTTTAGCATCCCAATCAAAGGAAGCCGCTGGACCAGTAACATCATTTTTATGATAAACCGTAGATTTCGTTTGAGCTTGTGTGGTTTCACTTGTAGCAGATGGAGTAGCTGAGCAGCCTGCAATGACGAATGAACAGAATAACGAGCTCCCTACTAGAAGTAATTTAAGTTCTTTTTCATTGAGTTCTCCTTAATACTTTTAAAAATAGCAATCTTTGAAAGTTTATTTATATGAATTTTATTATAGCATACTCCTTTGATTCTCAAAACTTTCTTTCTATAAAGACTAAAAAAGCACCCCTACAAATGTAAGAGTGCTCAACGACTTTCATTATTGTAATTTTTCTAAGTCGGCTTGTAAGGCAGCTACTTTTTCTTTTGCAGCTTCTTCACTATCTGCTTTCGCTCCGATATAGAACTTAATTTTTGGTTCTGTACCACTTGGGCGAACCGCAATCCATGATCCGTCTTCCAAGATGTATTTCAATACGTTAGAGGTTGGAAGTCCAATTTCAGAAACGACCCCATTCGCATCTTTTTGCTCATTCACTGCGAAGTCTTGAGCTAATGCTACTTTCAATCCTCCAAAGCTTGTTGGAACTGAAGAACGTAAGCCATCTAATAAAGCTTTAATTTTTTGTGGTCCTTCTAAACCAGCGACTGTTACAGAGATTGTCTTTTCTAAGAAGTAACCATGTTTTGCATATAATGCTTGAAGACCATCATATAAAGTTTTGCCTTCGTTCTTGAAGCGTGCAGCTACTTCTGTTAGTAATAACACTGCTTGAACCGCATCTTTATCACGGACGAATGATTTCACAAGGTATCCATAACTTTCTTCGAAACCGAACATGAAAGTATGTTCGCCAGTTTCTTCGTCGTGTTGGATTTGCTCTGCGATAAATTTGAATCCTGTTAATACATTCATCATTTCAGCGCCATAGCTTTTAGCCACAGCTGTTGGAAGTTCGCTACTTACGATTGATTTCACGACAAGCGCATTACTTGGAAGAGTTCCTGCTTGTTGGTGAGCATATAATAAGTAATCGACTAAGATAGCCGCGATTTGGTTCCCTGTAATTACTTGGTAGCTTCCATCTGGTAAGCGTACTGCAGCACCCATACGGTCCGCATCAGGGTCAGTCGCTAATAATACATCAGCGCCTACTTTTTTCCCTAATTCTACCGCATATTCAAATGCGCCTGCTTCTTCAGGGTTTGGAGATTTAACTGTTGAGAAGTCTCCATCTGGCACCGCTTGTTCTTCAACCACATGCAATCCTTTGAATTCTGCTTGTTCTAATGCTTTTTCTACAAGCATTAACCCAGTTCCGTGTAATGGGGTATAAACGACTGATAATCCTTCACATCGCTAAGAAGTTTTGGATTCACAGATACCGTTTTGATTTCTTTCAAGTACGCATCATCGACGTCTTTCCCGATAATCGTTACAAGCCTGATGCTTCTAATGCATCATCATCTAGCACTTCGATTTCAAGTGGATTTGCTACTTGACGAACGTATGCAGTTAAAGCATCTGCATCTTTTGGAGGCATTTGACCGCCGTCTTCACCATATACTTTATATCCGTTGTAAGCGGCTGGGTTATGACTAGCTGTAATCATAATTCCGGCAAATGTATGCAAGTGACGTACCGCAAATGATAATTCTGGTGTTGGACGTAAGCTTTCAAACACATACGAAGCAATCCCGTGAGTCGCTAGTGTACGTGCAGATTCCATTGCAAATTCTGGTGAAAAATGACGTGAATCGTATGCAATCGCTACCCCACGTTTTTTTGCTTCTTCCCCGTAACTCTCAATTAAGCGTGATAATCCTTCTGTTGCCTGACGCACTGTGTAAGTGTTCATGCGATTAATCCCTGGTCCAACAATTCCACGCATTCCCGCAGTACCAAACTCTAATGGTGTATAGAAGGCTTCCTCTTTTTGTGTGTCATCCATTGATTGTAATTGCACCTTTAATCCTTCTTCTAGTGCATCAAAAGATTCCCATAATTTTGCTGTTTCTTTCCAACTCATTTGCATCTGTCTCCTCTCTATTGAGTAATTCTGTCTTTAATCCTTTTATTATCCCCGATTTTCCGAATTGTTTCAACCTCTTTGTGAATTAAAAATCAAGATTTTGAACTTCGAAGCCGTATTCTTGAATATGTGTTTTTAGCATATGCAAGAATCTCTCAGCTTCCTTCGATAATTTTCGTTGATCGTGTTGTAAGATTCCTAGTTCCATCGTATCTTCCACGTCCAGCGGCACTGCAACAATCTTATCATCATTTAGCTTGCTACTAATAATCCCTGAACTAATCGTGCATCCATTTAATCCGACCATTAAATTAAAGATGGTCGCACGGTCACTTACCTTAATGCTCTTCTTATGCTCCATCGTGCTGAGGATTTCCTCTGAGAAGTAGAATGAGTTTTCTTCTCCCTGTTCATAGGATAAATAAGGATAGTCTTCTAATTCTTCTAGCGCAATGCTCTCTTTTTCGGCAAGTGGATTTTGAGTACTTAAGAATACGTGTGGTTGTGCCGTGAAGAGTGGCGTGAAGACTAAGTCCTTTTCTTTGAATAATTTTTCCATGACTTTGCGGTTGAAATCATTCAAATACAAGACGCCAATCTCACTCTTATAATGCGTTAAGTCTTCTAAAATGTTTTGTGTTTCTGTTTCTCGAAGCGTGAATTGATACTCATCTCCAGCTTCCTTTTGAATAAAATCTACAAAGGCATGGACCACAAAGGCATAGTGCTGAGCGGATACTGAGAATGTTCGTTTCCGTTTGGTTTGTCTTTTGTATTTTTCTTCCATCAAATTCACTTGATCGAGGACTTGACGAGCATATACTAGAAATTCTCGTCCTTCTGCCGTCAAAGTAATTCCCGTATTTCCACGTTGAAAAAGCGTAATATCCATCCTCGATTTCAAGTTCACGAATGGCCTTCGACAAACTTGGTTGGCTGACGTATAACCTTTAGCCGCCCTCATTCATCGAACCTCTTTCAGCAATTTTTTCAAAATAAATGAGTTGCTGAATTCTCATGCAACCACTCCCTTCTATTAGGTTTATTGTACCATCTTCTTTGGAAAATAAAAATAAACTCCTCCATGCAATTACATGAAGGAGCCGATAGGAATTCTGTTGATTAGTCTTGGAATTTGAAGACTACTGAAGAATCGTATAGTTTTAATACTTTTTCAAATACAAGCTTGCTTGCAATCGCAGCAGCAATTGGAACAGCTAACCATACAATAGCAGCTAATCCAACATTCAATCCTGCATCAATAGAAGCTAATGGTCCTACTAAACTCTAGAAGACTGAACCCAGCAGATTGAGGCGTACCACTTACTGGAGAAGAGCGCTACAGTGAATCGCTGAAAGAATTGCTGTCGATAAACATGGAATCAAGATAACTGGATATTTGAATCAGTTTACATCATAATTTCATTGCTCCTAAAGCAATCGCTAATGTTACCCCTGATTTATTCACTTTCCATGAATGAACGACTAATGCTACAGCTGTTGCGGCAACCCCCATTGCAGCGGCCCCGGCAGACACATCGTTTAATTGAATCGCTAAACCAATCGCTACTGTAGAGATTGGTGAGATGATTAAAAATGCAAATGAGCAGCAGATTAAGATAGACATCAAAATTGGTTGTAATGTTGTGAACTCGTTGATCACTTGACCAATAGCAGTGGTAATCATTTTTAACGTGTGGTAATAATAACAATCCGATAAAGGCAGAACCCACACCGACAACGATTGGCATCGCTACAACGGCAGTTGAACCAAATTTATCTTTAATGAGCATCAACATACCCACTGCAATCGCTGCAGTCACCATAGTGTTGATTAGGTCCCCTGTTCCAGCACCTACATAAGCTTTCAATTCAGCATTGTAAGTCACAACCCCACTGGCTACAAAGCAGGCACCTGCTGTTACCATCATTTCCATTGGTTTAAATCCAAATTGTAAAGCGATTAATCCACCAATGATAAGGGGCTTGCACTGGAAAAATTACTGCAATTTGTGTAATTGTTACAGCAATTGGATATTGACTAAAATATTTTAAGATTGCAGATAAAACAGCGTTTGGAATTAGACCAACAATAACCCCTAGTGCTGTTCCTGATAAGATTTTATTGATAAAGACTTTTCCAGTCATTTTTGTTTGAGCCTGAGCTTCCATAATTTCCCTCTTTCTTGAGCTATTTTTGCTCCTAAAATTTGTTCTTTACAATGAACCAAAGCTGTTAGAAAAGCGCAATATGGTGTTGGTATTCCATATTTTTACCTTTACGAACAACTGCACCATTAATATAACTCAACTCGTTAAACGATTATTTTTATTTAAGTCTTGATACATAGATGGATAGTGAAGTCCAAATTGTCTTACAATTATAACAATTACTTTCGATATATTCAACAATTTCTGAAACATTTATCTCTTGATATTTTCAAAAACTTTTGCAACTTCTGCAAAATTCTTTTCACTATATTTTCAACAATCATATGAGCATCTGTAGTAGATCCAAACTCATACATATTACTTAATAATATTGTACATGCTTCATTCATTGTTCCATTAACACATGCTCTTCTTGTAGATGGCATATAGGATATTCTCTGAATAATTAGTATTTAACCTGCGCTATCTCAATACTTCGACAATCTCTAGCGCTCCTTTTTTAGCCTCGTCAGTATCCACTAAGTTCTTCAACGCAACTGTTCCACTACCAAATAGTTTCACTCGTCCTGGACCTTCCATTCCTGCAGTCCACATAGTATTTCCTATAAAGATATTTTCTTTAGGAACAAACTTTTCGATGACTTCTTCGTGACCAATACCATTTAGTAAGCATAGCACCTTAGTCTTCTCATGAATAACAGGTTTCAAATCATTGAGCATTTTTTCTAATTGCATTGCCTTTGTAAATAGAATGATTAAATCACTTGTAGCAGACTCTGTCACTTCACTTTGAAGTAGTGCTGGTAATTTTAAAACGACTTCCTCTCCATTGAAGTTTGCTTTTAACCCCTCTTTTTGAATGGCTTCTACATGATCTTTCCAACCATCTACTAGTACTACTTCGCACCCCGCGTTATGCAACATCAATCCGAAACGACTTCCCATTGCCCCAGCACCAGCTATTGTTATTTTTCATAGTTATTCTCCTTAATTTAAATAGACATTGCTTCTCATCTTTGATAAAATAATGTAAGATTTCACTTAAATGACGAGGAGACATTCAAATGGATATTAAACATCTACAATACTTTTGTAAGTATTGTTGACCATGGGGATATTCCCCAGCTGCACGCAGTCTATTCATTACACAACCTACCCTTTTCCCAAAACCATTAAAAATTAGAATCAGAATTACATACTCTCTTTCATTCAGCAAACAAATGGAATCAGCTTAACGGATGCTGAGGCAACTCTTTACGAAGATGGAAAAATCATTTTACAGTTAGAAGAAACTGTTCAAAAATTCAAAAGATTAAATCGCCCGCAAAAAGAAACGATTCTGAATCAGGTCTCCTACCTTTTTGCCATTAAACTAATGCCCAGTATTCTCAAGATTTATGATGTCCCACCCCTACTGTTCATCTAACCATGATTCAAGGTGAGGGTCTAGAGAACTACAAACCGCCTCGTCAATGGCGAAATTGATCTTGGAGTTCTTTTCGTTTCAAAGATTGAAACCGATATTTACCTTGAGCCTTTTCAAAAAGATTTTTTAGGATACCATGCTAGTATCGTCGTCCCGAAAGGACATCCGTTTGAACATTCATCCTCCCTCACCTTTGAAGATCTCAAAAAGGAACGTTTTAGTACTTTATCAAGAAACTTTATGTTAGGAAAACTACTTCATACTCGTTCTAGAGACTTTGGATTTGAGCCTCATATTGTTTATACAGATGATAATTGGGAAGTTTTGCTAGCGAGTTTAGCAACTTTAATTCCATTTGCATTATGGCTCATGAATATAAGGAATTTTATTCTGATACTTCTCTTACTTGGATTCCTCTAGACGATAAGAAGAGTTTCTTTCCTATTGGAGTGGCTTATCTTCCAAAACAAACTTATTCGCAAAATACAATTGAATTAATAGAATTATTGCGAGATTTGTAAGCTTTTTATCTCTATTAATTGTACAATGTTTGCAGATTTATTTACCAATTGAGTTTTTATACCTCATAAGATTTTTTTCTATAGTCTTTATTAGAAAAAGGACATCAGGCTTAGGAGAACTCCTAAACTTGATGTCCTTTTTATGTTATATTTAATTCATATTTTTACTAAATTGCCCAGTCTCCGTTGCGGAAGATTGGAACAACCGTACCGTCTTCACGAATACCGTCTACGTTCATTTCTGGTCCACCGATCATGAAGTCCACGTGTACATCTGCACGGTTTAATCCAGCTTCTCTTAATTCTTCTTCAGTTTCGAAGTTTTCGCCACCTTTAACACTTGTAGCATATGCTGAACCAATTGCTAAGTGGTTTGATGCATTTTCATCGAATAATGTATTGAAGAATGTAATGCCTGATTGTGAAGATTAGTGATGGGTCGCTTATTAGTGCTACTTCACCCAATCCACGAGCACCATTGTTTTCGAATACTAAGTCTTTCATTACTTGGTCGCCTTTTTCAGCAGATACTTCTGTGGATTTGACCGTCTTTGAAAGTCACTTTGATGCCTTCGATAATGTTACCGTTGTAATCTAATGGTTTTGTGCTTGATACTGTATCCGTCAGCTACGCGGAAATCTGGAGCTGAGAAGACTTCTTCTGTTGGCATATTTGCGATGAAGTGTTCTCCTTGAGCATTGATGCTTCCTGCACTTTCCCAAACATGGTTTTTAGGCATTCCTAGAGTTAAGTCTGTCCCTGGTGCAGTGTAGTGTAATTTTACGAATTGTTCTTTGTTTAAGATAGCTGCTTTTTGTGTCTAATTTTTCATGCATCTTTCCATGCTGCTACTGGATCATCAGCGTAAACACGGCAAGTTTTGAAGATTTGATCCCATAATAAATCTACTGCTTTCTTCGTCCCGCTCGCAGCATTAGGGAATACTTTTCTTCGCCCATTCTTTACCAGCTGCAGTGGCATACTGTCCAGCTCACTTTGTTGGCTTGTGTTGCTGTACGTAATGGTTTTAATGCAAGGCTTAATGCTTTTGTTGATTTTTGAAGACGTTCTGCTGATACTCCAGCAAATGCGTCTGGGTCAGCTGAGCGAACGTTTAAGCGGCTTGCTTTCTTCTCCATAAGTAGTTCTATTTCTGCTACACGGTATTCTGGAACGTTTGTGATACAGTCTTCAGCTGTGTATAAGCGTTCACGGCCTACGAAATCGTCTCAGCCCATGATACGATATATCTTCTGCTTGTTCTGTGCGTAAGCTTCTTTTACTAATAAACGAGCTAATGGTGCTTGGTCTACGTCAATCACAATATTCACTGTGTGACCTGGTTGCACGTTAATCCCTGTTGAGATTAATAATTTAGCATATTTTTCTAAGTTTTTGTCGAAATCTTTTAATACCATATTGACACTCCTTTTAATATAACTATCTTCATCCTATCATATTTCTGAGTCGAAATTCTTATAAAACACTTCATCTAAGTATAGTCCGTGAGCAGGCGCGGTTGGTCCAGCCACATTTCGGTCCATCGCTTCAAGAATTTGCTTCATTTCTTCCACTTCTCGTAAACCATCTCCAATTTGAAGCGCCGTTCCAACTAAAATGCGAACCATATTGTAAAGGAAACCCTTTACCCTCAAAAAGTGAAAATTAATTCATCACCGTTTCTCTTCACTTCTGCTTTTGTTGACAACGCGAACTTTGGAGTCTTTATCGCTTTTTGTCGAACAAAAACTTGTAAAATCATGTTCACCAATCACTGCTTCAAAAGCCTTGTTGATGCGGTCTACATCCGTTTTGAATGGATGATGCAGCTCATACTGACGAAGAAACGGGACTCTGCACAGGTGCAGTCGTTACTTTTATAATTATATCGTTTTCTCAGTCACACTATAGCGCGCGTGAAAAGTCTTCAGACACCGCTTCAGTCCCTTTAAAATACGGATTGACGTTGGTAATAAACTATTCATTGCACGAACAAGTGAGTTTTCCTCTATGCATTTGGGATAATCGATATGAACCACTTGACCGTTGGCATGCACACCAGAGTCTGTTCGACCAGAACCACTAACCGGAATATAGTAACCTTTTGTCATCTTCTTTTCAGTGCTATTCAGTTCTGCTTGTATACTATTTCCATCTCTTGCACTTGAAATCCAACATAGGCGTACCCATCATATTGAATCACGAGTTTATATCGCTGCATCCTTTCCTTTTTTCAAAAAGAGCTTGACAAGTCAAGCTCCTTATTTTTTATGCTTTAAATACAAATAATAAAATGGTTACAACCACAAGGGATAATCCCGCAATGGCGTCACGCATTTCATAGTGTAGAACACGGTATTTACTACGTCCGTCTCCTCCTTGATATCCACGTGCTTCCATGGCTGTGGCCAAGTCTTCTGCACGATTCAATGAGCTCACAAAAAGCGGAATAAGAATTGGAATAATCGCCTTCATTTGTTCAAAGAGATTTCCTTCTCCAAAATCAACCCCACGAGCTCGTTGCGCGTCTATAATTTTTGTGCTTCATCCATTAAGGTTGGGACGAAACGAAGTGCAATCGATAGCATTAATGCAACCTCATGTACTGGAAACTTCACAATAGAAAGAGGCTTCATTACGGCTTCAATCGCATCTGTTAATTGCAATGGTGCAGTTGTTAGCGTTAATAGCGTTGAGAATGAGATAATTAATACAAAGCGTAAGAAAATGAATACCGCGTTAATAATCCCCTCGGAAGTCACTTGAAGGAATCCCCATTTAAAGTAAACTTCCCCACCGCTTGTGAATAGAATTTGAAGTGCTACGGTAAATAGAATGACCCAAATTAATGGGCGAATTCCTTTCCAGAAGAATCCTAGAGGAATCTTAGACAACAGTAACGCAATAAGTGTATAAGCAATTAACAAGCCATAGGTTACCCAGTTATTGGCCAAGAAGATGACTAATACAAACGCAAATGTTCCAATTAATTTCGTTCTTGGATCTAGTTTATGAATCCATGAGTCTCCTTGTAAATAGCGTCCTAAAATTAATTTATCGAGCACTTGCTTCACCTCCTAAATTAGAATGTGAAACCAGTAAATCCGCTAATTGATCTAATGTCATTGGGCGTTCTTCGGTTGTAAAACCTTTCTCCTTCAGTTTCTCCACAAATTGAATGGTAGAAGGAAGGCCTAATTGTTTTTCTTGGAGCCAATGTGCATCTGCGAACACTTCTTCAGGCGTACCAGTTTTTACAACAGTACCTTTCTCACAAACAATCACGTAATCCGCATAGTCACTGACATCATTCATTTGATGTGTTACAAGAACGATGGTAATCCCTTGCTCTTTTTGCAAGGAGGAAAACATCTCCATCATTTCTTTACGACCTTTGGGATCTAGTCCCGCAGTTGGTTCATCAAGCACTAACACCTCAGGCTGCATCGCTAAAACCCCTGCAATAGCAACACGGCGCATTTGCCCTCCAGATAAATCAAACGGGAGACTTTTGTAAGACACTCTCTGCAGTCCCACACCTTTTAGTGTCTTTAGCAATTTGATTAGCCTCTTCCTCACTCACTCCAAAAATTCTTTTGGACCAAAATGCAATATCTTTCTGAACGGTTTCCTTAAAAAGTTGTGCTTCAGGGAATTGGAATACGATTCCTACTTTCTTTCGTAGAGGTTTAAGATCCTTATTACTTGTTTGAGCATCTACTAACCGTTCCCCTAAGGCAACTGTTCCTGTAGTAGGTTTTAATAAAGCATTCAAATGTTGAAGAATAGTCGACTTTCCTGAACCAGTATGACCAATGATTGCAGTGTACTTCCCAGAAGGAATTGCAAAATTCACGTCATATAATGCGCGTGTTTCAAAAGGAGTGTTTGCTTGGTATGCGAAATTTACTTCGTTAAAACGGATGTCCATAACCACTCCACCAATCCTTCCTCATCTAAATACTCCTCAGGGACATTTATTCCTCTTTCACGAAGAGCTTCTATCAGTTTCTCAGCAAAAGGAACATCTAATCCTTTTTCAACTAGTTTGGATCCTAATTTAAAAATTTCCTTTGGAGTCCCAATTTGTTGAATTTGACCTTGCTCCATCAAAACAACTCTGTCTGCTTGAGCTGCTTCATCCAAATCATGTGTAATTGAAATAACGGTAATCTTCTTTTCTTTATGAAGCTTTTGAATCGTCGAAATCACTTCTAAACGCCCTTTTGGATCTAACATCGATGTTGCTTCATCCAAAATAATTACTTCAGGTTCTAATGCGGTTACTCCTGCAATGGCTACTCTTTGTTTTTGCCCACCTGATAAGCGAGCTGGTTCTTTCGTCCGGAATTCAGACATTTTCACCATTTCAAGAACTCTGGTTACACGTTCGAGCATTTCTTCTCGAGGAAGTCCAATATTTTCCAACCCAAAAGCAATATCATCTTCCACAGTAGTCCCCACAAATTGATTATCAGGATTTTGGAAGACCATTCCAACTGTTCTTCTTGCATCAAATACGGTCTCTTCAGTTAACACTTTCCCATTTACAACAACAGATCCTGTGTTTGCTTCAATTAAACCATTCATAACTTTGGCCAAAGTAGATTTCCCAGATCCATTATGACCAATAATTGCTAACCATTCACCTCGTCGAATTTCTAGTGAAACTCCTGCAAGGGCTTCTCTGGCATCGTCTTCATGATAACGATAATGAATATCTTCTAACTCAATAATAGTCTGATTCAATAACGACACCCCTTTCCTTATTCTATGTATGATTAAAAAAATATGTATAAAATAAAAAAACACACTTTAATACGATGAAGTGCTTCCCCGCCAAATGAATGACGGGAAGGCAGCGAGCTAGACTAAATAATCAAGGAAAGAATAAGGCTACCATTCAGTAGCCCTCAGACTTTCCCATCTTACAAAGCAAGATGATTATTACCATCATGACGCTCTTTTTCAACCATCGAAAAGTGTTCGATTGAATGTTTATTAAACTAATTCAATGATAACCATTGTGCAGCATCGCCACGACGAGGTTCTGTTTTTAAGAATACGAGTGTATCCACCTTTGACGTTCGTTGTAACGAGAAGCTAAATCATTAAATAATTTTTGCAACGCTGTTTCAACAACGATTTTTTCGCCTTCTTCACGAACATCTGCAACTTCGTTACGAACAAATGCAGCTGCTTGACGACGAGCATGTAAGTCACCACGTTTACCTAAAGTAATCATTTTTTTCTACAGTAGAACGGATTTCTTTAGCACGAGCTTCAGTAGTAACGATACGTCTCGTTAATAATTAAGTCTGTTGTCAAGTCACGTAGTAACGCTTTACGTTGTGAACTTGTACGTCCTAATTTACGATAAGCCATTTTATAATATTCCTCCTTCTTAAGAGTTTCTATTAGTCTTCACGACGTAAGTCTAAATTTAAATCGATTAGTTTTTGTTTTACTTCTTCAAGAGATTTACGACCTAAGTTACGAACTTTGATCATTTCAGCTTCTGATTTGCTTGTTAATTCATGTACTGTATTAATTCCAGCACGTTTCAAGCAGTTATAAGAACGAACTGATAAATCTAATTCTTCAATAGTCATTTCAAGAAGACGTTCTTTTTGAGTTTCTTCTTTTTCGACCATGATTTCCATAGGAAGTGCTTCATTTGTTAAGTTAACAAAAATATTCAAGTGTTCTGTTAAAATACGAGCTGCTAAACTAATAGCATCTTGAGGTGCGATAGAACCATCTGTCCATACATCAAGAGTTAGTTTATCATAAACATTTTTTTGACCAATACGAGTGTTCTCTACTTGGTAGTTCACTTTACTAATCGGAGTATAAATAGAATCAATTGGAATAACACCAATTGGCATATTTTCAGATTTATTGTAATCAGAGCGAACATACCCACGACCATTTTTAGCGTTCATACGAACATGGAAGTGATGACCTTCTGCTACTGTACAAATGTATAAATCAGGGTTTAGAACTTGAATGTCGCTATCGTGTTTGATATCGCCTGCAGTTACAACTGCTGGTCCTTTAACATCAATTTCTAATACTTTATTTTCATCTTCACTGAAAGATTTAAGCGCAATTTTTTTAATGTTTAAAATGATTGCAGCTACATCTTCAACTACGCCATCTATTGTTGAAAATTCATGTAAAACGCCATCCATTTGGATATCTGTTACTGCAGTACCAGGGAGTGACGATAATAAGATTCGATGTAATGAATTCCTACGTAGTACCATAACTCATGTTCAAGTGGCTCAACAACGAATTTACCAAATTTTGCATCTTCGCTGACTTCAATCGTCTCAATTTTTGGTTTTTCAATTTCGATCATGTTTTTTACCCCTTTCAAAACGTTCGTTCAATGTGCGATTGTCCGACAAAATTCAACAATAACAATCCATTACACACGACGGCGTTTTTGGAGGACGACATCCATTATGAGGGATTGGTGTTACGTCACGAATTGCTGTCACTTCTAAAACCAGTAGCTTGTAATGAACGAATAGCAGCTTCACGACCTGAACCAGGACCTTAACAGAAACTTCTACAGTTTTCATTCCGTGCTCCATTGAACCTTTTGCAGCAGATTCAGCAGCCATTTGAGCAGCAAATGGTGTTGATTTTTTAGAACCTTTAAATCCTAAAGCACCTGCAGAAGACCATGAAACAGCATTACCATGAACGTCTGTAATCATAACAATTGTATTATTAAATGTTGAACGGATGTGCTACACCAGATTCAATATTCTTTTTCACGCGGCGTTTGCGTACAACTTTCTTTGCCATGAAGAATTAACCTCTTCTTCTCTAAATTATTTTTTTCTTACCTGCAATGGCCTTAGCTGGGCCTTTACGAGTACTGAGCATTATTTTTTTGTATTTTGTCCACGAACTGGTAAACCACGACGATGGCGAACTCCACGGTATGAACCGATTTCCATCAAACGTTTGATGTTTCAAGTTCACTTCACGACGTAAGTCACCTTCAATTTTTAGTTTTATCCACTTCAGCACGGATACGGTCTAACTCATCGTTCGATAAATCGCGAACACGAGTATCTTCTACCAACGTTAGCAGCAGCTAAAAATTTGTTTTGAAGTAGTAATACCGATACCGTAAATATAGGTTAAAGAAATAACAACACGTTTTTTTCACGTGGAATATCCACACCTGCAATACGAGCCATACTAATGAGTACCTCCTTATATATTATCCTTGACGTTGTTTATGTTTGGGATTTTTGACAAATCACCATAACTTTACCATTGTGTTTAATAACTTTTACATTTTTTTCGCAAATTGGTTTTTACTGATGCTCTAACTTTCATTTATAGTTTCCTCCTCTATTTCATTAACGGAGTCCATTATTTAAAGCGATACGTGATTCTTCCACGCGTTAAATCATACGGTGATAATTCAACCGTAACTTTATCGCCTGGTAAAATTTTAATGTAGTGCATCCGGATTTTTCCAGATACATGCGCTAAAACCTCATGACCATTTTCAAGTTCGACCTTGAACATCGCATTTGGTAATGTTTCATTAACAATACCTTCAATTTCAATTACGTCTTCCTTTGCCATGTCTTATCCTCCTTACTTGTAATAAGTTTTTACGGATTATTTGACGGACTTCTACCGTTATCTAACTTTCTAAGTATACCATTTCAGCTACAATAAATGCAAGATAACAGGCAGAGTCTAGCGAGGTTCTCCCATAATTGATTGAATCGTTTGGAATAGATTGTCAATTCCACTTTCGCCATCTACATTACGTAATATGCCTTTTGCTTTATAGTAGTTTAAGATTGGTTTTGATTGTTCGATATTAATTTGAATTCGATTTTCCACTGTTTCAGGCTTATCGTCTTCACGTTGGTAAAAATCGTGAGACCCACAACGATCACATGTTCCTTCTACTTTAGGTGGATTATTTGTTTTGTGATATGTTGATCCACAGTTACGACAAATAATTCTTCCTGTTAGACGTTGCATTAAGATCTCAGGGTTCACTTCAATATTAATCACTGCATCAATTGAGCGATTTAAATCTTGCATGATTTTATCAAGTGCTTCCGCTTGTGCTTGAGTACGTGGGAAACCGTCCAATAAGAATCCTTTTTCTGTATCGGCTTGTTGTAAACGTTCCTTTACAATGCCGTTTGTTACTTCATCAGGTACTAATTCGCCTTTATCCATGAATGATTTAGCTTTAAGACCTAATTCAGTTTGTTGTTGCATAGCAGCACGGAACATATCTCCTGTTGAAATATGTGGGATTCCGTATGTAGCAACGATCTTTTCTGCTTGAGTACCTTTACCTGCACCAGGTAGAGCCCATTAAAGATAATGTTCATAGTTGCTCTCTTAGAATCATAACTGAAGAACTGACAAAAACGCATTGCTGCATCTTGTCAATTATCTTCCATTATTCCTCAATAAATCCTTTTATACTTACGTTTAATCGTACTGTCCTTCAATTTGTCGGCTTAACTCTAAACGCTACCCCTGACAACGATTAGAAGGTTTGTACCACCCAGCATCAATCCTCTGGTAAGTTCCATAATGCTGAAGCTACCATTGGAAGGATTGAGATACCACCAAGATAAAGAGCACCAACTGTACTCAATCGTAGTAAAGTACCTGAAACAAATTGATTCAGTATCTTTACCTGGACGAACACTTAGGATGTAACCACCAGATTTTTGTAAGTTTTCTGCTACTTTCTCAGGGTTTACCTGAACGAAAGCATAGAAGAATGTAAATACAACAATTAACACTGTGTATAATGTTGCACCAGCAGGCTTAGTAAAATCAAAAATGTTAGTTGCAATTTGGTACCAGCCAGACTCACTATGATCATTAGCATAAAGACTTAAAATCGTTGATGGTAATGTCATAAATGAACTAGCAAAGATAACAGGAATTACCCCTGCAGAGTTGATTTTTAACGGTAACCAAGATGTTTCACTTGATCCTGTTGCACGTTTTGAGTAAGAAATTGGTAAGCGACGTTGTGCTTGCTCAATATAAACTACCAACATAACGACTAAAACAATCGCTACAATCAATGCAACCGTGAATCCTATTGCACGATACAATTCAGTGTCTGTACGACCTTGAATTTGTTTTACATAGAATTCATAAATATCATGCGGCATTCTTGCTACGATACCTGCGAAGATTAGAACAGAAACACCATTCCCAATCCCCTTAACGGTTATCATGTCCCCTAACCATGTAAGGAACATTGAACCAGCTGTTAACACAAGTGCAATCATTAAAAATGTTTTAATTCCTGGATTGTTAATTAACCCATAGTTTGACCAAACATTAAATCCAAAAGAAATTGCATATGCTTGGAAAAATCCAATCACAATTGTTAAATAACGAGTTGCCGAATTTAATTTACGACGACCAACTTCCCCTTGTTTAGACCATCTCAACGAATGTTGGTAGAGATATCCATTTGTAAACAATTGACAACAATGGATGCAGTGATATATAGGCGAAACCCCCATTGAGAACAATGAGAAGTTTGATAACGCACCACCGCTAAATGTATTTAACAATCCGAAGATTCCTGTAGTTGCAAATGTTTGAATTGCTCCAGCATTTACACCAGGAACCGTTACTTGTGATCCAATACGAAAGATAATTAGAATCGATCAATGTAAATAATAGACGTTTTCTAATATCTTTCATTTGAACAGCATTCTTTAGTAGAGTGAACATTAGATCACCTCTACAGTTCCACCTGCAGCTTCAATAGCTTCTTTTGCTGCTTGCGAGAATTTATTTGCTTTTACAGTTAACTTGCGTTCAAGTTTACCATTAGCTAACACTTTGATACCGTCTTTTTCGTTTTTAACGATACCAGCCTCAACTAGTACAGCCGCAGTTACTTCTTGACCATCTTCAAAACGATTTAATGTTTCAAGATTTACAACTGCATATTCTTTACGATTAATATTTTGGAAACCACGTTTTGGAATACGACGGAATAATGGAGTTTGTCCACCTTCGAATCCTAATCTAACGCCACCGCCTGAACGAGCTTTTTGTCCTTTGCTTCCGCGTCCAGCAGTTTTACCATTTCCTGAACCTTGACCTCTACCAACACGGTTACGTTCTTTACGAGAACCTTCAGCTGGTTGTAATTCATGAAGTTTCATGTTCCGGCACCTCCTCTTATAAGTTTTAAATTAAACTTCCTCAACATCCACTAAATGTGAAACTGTGTTAACCATGCCTTTGATAGCTACGTTAGCTGGTTTAACAACTGTTGAACGAATTTTTGTTAAGCCTAATGCTTTACAAGTATCGATTTGGTTTTGAGGACGTCCAATCAAGCTTTTCTTTAAAGTAATCTTTAATTCTGCCATTTTAATGTCCTCCTTATCCTAAAAGTTCTTCAACTGATTTGCCACGTAATGCAGCAACATCTTCAACACGTTTTTAATTGTTTTAATCCTTCGATTGTAGCACGAACCATGTTAACTGGTGTGTTAGAACCTAAAGATTTTGAAGTTACGTCTGAAATACCTGCTAATTCAACAACGGCACGAACTGGTCCACCTGCAGCAATTCCTGAACCGGCTTGAGCTGGTTTTAACAATACGTTACCACCGCAGAAACGACCGATAACTTCGTGAGGAATTGTAGAACCACTAGTTGGAACTTCAATAAGGTTTTTCTTAGCATCTTCAATAGCTTTACGAATAGCTTCTGGTACTTCTTGAGCTTTACCAGTACCGAAACCAACATGTCCATTATGGTCACCGACAACTACTAAAGCAGCAAAACGTAAACGACGTCCACCTTTTACAACTTTTGTAACGCGGTTAATCGCAACAACACGATCTTCTAATTCTAAGTTTCTTGCATCAACATTAACCATGAAATTGTGGATCCTCCTTTTCCTAGAATACTAGTCCATTTTCACGTGCAGCTTCAGCTAAAGCTTTTACACGTCCATGGTATAAGTATCCACCACGGTCAAAGACTACTTTTTTAATATTTTTTTCAAGTCCGCGTTCTGCGATTAATTTACCTACAGCAGAAGCTTCCTCAGTTTTTGTTCCGTTTTCTACATTAGTATCTAAAGTAGAGGCACTTGCTAGCGTCACACCCGCTACGTCATCAATTAATTGAGCGTAGATGTTTTTGTTAGAACGAAAAACGTTCAAGCGTGGGCACTCAGCAGTACCAGAGATTTTACGACGAACACGTGCGTGACGAGTTTGACGCACTTTATTTTTGTCTGGTTTTGTAATCACAATTTTCACCTCTTATTAATTAATCATGCTGCGATCAAGCGCAACAAAAGGTAAATAATCACTAAAATTATTTACCTGTTTTACCTTCTTTACGACGTACAAATTCATCAACGTAACGAATTCCTTTACCTTTATAAGGTTCTGGAGGACGTACGCCACGAATGTTAGCAGCTAATTCGCCAACTTTTTGTTTGTCATAACCTTTAACGATTACTTTTGTATTTAGAAGGAACTTCGATTTCGATACCTTCTTCTGGAGTGAACTCCACTGGATGAGAATATCCAACGTTTAATACAAGTTTTTTACCTTGTAATTGAGCACGATACCCAACCCCGATTAATTCCAATTCTTTTTGAATCCTTCAGTAACACCAACTACCATGTTGTTGAATACTGCGCGAGTTGTTCCGTGGATTGTTTTATTTTTCTTTTGAATCATCTGGACGAGTGAATACTACTTCACCTTTCTCGCGTTGTTCTAAAGAAATGTTTTGGTTAAATGTATAACTTAATTCACCTTTAGGACCTTTTAACAGTAACTGTATGGTCCTTAACGTCTACTGTTACTCCAGCTGGAATAACGACTGGTTTATTACCGATACGGCTCACTTGGCTGCACCTCCTTAATTTTCTAGATTACCAAACGTATGCTAGAATTTCTCCACCTACGTTTTTTTAGCTCTTGCTTCTTTGTCTGTGATAACACCTTCAGATGTTGATACAATATGCGATTCCCTAAACCGTTTAATACTTTAGGAACTTCACCTGTTTTTAGCATAAACACGTAAAACCAGGTTTAGAAATACGTTTCAATCCTGTAATTACACGTTCGTTATTTTTTTCCATATTTCAAGAACACTTTCATGATGCCTTGTTTACCATCTTCTTCAACTGAGAAAGTCTTTGATGAAACCTTCAGATTTTTAAGATGTTTGCAATAGCAACTTTCATGTTTGATGACGGAACTTAGTGATTCGTGACGAACCATGTTCGCGTTACGAATACGAGTTAAGAAATCCACGATTGGATCTGTCATAACCATTAATGAGTACCTCCTTTATCAAGTAGTAATGATTACCAACTTGCTTTTCTTTCATTCCTGGATTTGCCCTTTATAGGCAAGCTCACGTAAACAAATACGGCAAAGTTTGAATTTACGATAAACTGAATGTGGTCGACCACAACGTTCACAACGAGTATATTCTTGAGTTGAATATTTTTTTGGACGTTTGTTCTTTGCGATCATTGATTTTTTTAGCCAAACTACTCGCCTCCTGTGAGTTTTATTTTTTTATTTTTTTGGAAAGGCATTCCAAGTTGAGTTAATAATTCTTTTGCTTCTTCGTCTGTATTAGCTGTTGTTACGATAACAATATCCATACCACGAACTTTGTCTACGCGATCGTAGTCAATTTCTGGGAAGATTAATTGTTCTTTAACACCTAATGTGTAGTTACCGCGTCCATCAAAAGATTTTTTAGAAATCCCACGGAAGTCACGTACACGAGGTAATGAAACTGTTACTAACTTGTCTAAGAAGTCATACATACGTTCACCACGTAGAGTAACTTTAGTTCCGATTGGCATACCTTCACGTAAACGGAAACCAGCGATTGATTTCTTCGCAGTTGTTACAACTGGTTTTTGACCAGAGATTAATGTTAACTCTTCAACTGCTTTTTCTAAGTTTTTAGCGTTAGATGTTGCATCACCAACACCCATATTAATAACGATTTTTTCTACTTTTGGTACTTCCATAACTGATTTGTAGTTAAATTTTTCAATTAATGAAGGTACTACTTCGTTTTTGTATTTTGCATTTAAGCGATTCATGCAGGATGGTCCTCCTTCCTCAAATTACTGAATTATGCTTTGTTACGACCTTTAGGTACGCGTACCTTTTCACCGTTTTTCACTTTTAAAGCCTGTACGAGTTGCTTTTACCTGTAGTTGGGTCTACGAACATTACGTTTGAAAACATGAATTGAGCTCCACTTCAACGATTCCCCCTGTTTGGTTCTGCTTGAGATGGTTTTTTTGATGTTTCTAACAATGTTAACACCTTCAACGATTACACGGTCTTTCTTAGGAAAACTTTTTAAGATTTTTCCTTCTTTACCTTTGTCTTTACCTGAGATTACTTTTACGATATCACCAGTTTTAACGTGCATGTGTTACACCTCCTTCGATTTTGATGAGAATTATAATACTTCTGGAGCTAATGAAACGATCTTCATGTAGTTGTTGTCACGTAACTCACGTGCAACTGGTCCAAAGATACGTGTTCCACGAGGGCTCTTGTCATCACGAATGATTACACATGCATTTTCGTCGAACTTAATGTATGAACCGTCTTTACGACGTGCACCTGATTTAGTACGAACGATTACAGCTTTAACGACATCCCCTTTTTTAACAACTCCACCTGGTGTTGCTTGTTTAACGGATGCAACGATTACGTCACCGATATTAGCTGTTTTGCGGCCAGATCCGCCTAGAACTCTAATTGTTAACACTTCACGAGCGCCTGAGTTGTCAGCCACTTTTAGTCGAGTTTCTGTTTGAATCACTATTGGTTCCTCCTTTCAAATGTATACACAATTTGAAATTAAATAATTACTGCTTCTTCAACAATTTCAACTAAGGGAAACGTTTTGTTTTTGACAATGGACGAGTTTCCATAATCTTAACAATGTCCCCAACTTTTGCTGAGTTATTTTCATCATGAGCTACAAATTTTTTCGTATATTTAACACGTTTACCGTAAGTTGAGTGACGTTTGTAAGTTTCGATTGCAACTACTAACGTTTTGTCCATCTTATCTGAAACAACGCGTCCTTGATATACTTTACGTTGGTTACGTTCTACAGTCATGTTCATTGCCTCCTTTGCTGATGATTATTTTTGCAATTCTTCTTGACGCAATGCAGTCTTGATACGCGCAATTTGTTTACGTACTTCACGAATGCGTGCTGTACCTTCTAATTGCCCAGTAGCAAGTTGGAATCGTAAGTTGAATAGTTCTTGTTTTAATTCATTTTCTTTTTCAACAAGTTCAGCAGTGGATAACCCTTTAAGTTCTTTCTTAAGTTCATTAACCTTCATTCTGATTCACCACCATTTTTCTTCGCGTTTCACAAATTTTTGTTTTAACTGGCAATTTGTGTGATGCCAAACGTAAAGCTTCATGTGCTACTTCTTCTGATACGCCAGCGATTTCAAACATCACTTTACCGCGTTTAACTGGTGCAACCCATCCTTCAGGTGCCCCTTTACCAGAACCCATACGAACCCCTGATAGCTTTTAGCTGTGTATGATTTGTGAGGGAAAAATTTTTAATCCATACTTTCCCACCACGTTTCATGTAACGTGTCATAGCGATACGTGCTGCTTCGATTTGACGGTTTGTAATCCAGTGAGATTCTGTTGCTTTGTAAACCGTATGTACTGAATACTACTTTTTTACCACCTTTAGCTTCCTCGCGCATTTTTTTCCACGGAACTCACGACGGTGTTTTTACACGTTTTAGGTACTAACATGTTTATTTCCTCCTTTCTCAGAGTTTTTGTTCTTTCTTGTTGGTAATACTTCATCGCGGTAAATCCAAAGCTTTTAACACCCTAATTTTACCGTATGTTGTATCTGCTTCTTCCCATGCGTAGTCAATGTCCGCACGTAATGTATGCAATGGAACTGTTCCTTCTGAATAGCTTTCAGAACGAGCGATATCGGCACCGTTTAAACGACCTGATACCATTGTTTTGATTCCTTTAGCACCAGCGCGCATTGTACGTTGGATTGCTTGTTTTTGTGCACGACGGAAAGCGATACGACGTTCTAAGTCGCGAGCGATTCCTTCAGCAACTAATTTAGCATCTAAATCAGGTTTTTTGATTTCAACAATGTTGATGTGAACTCGTTTACCTGTTAGTTTGTTTAAGTTTGTACGTAATTTATCTACTTCAGATCCACCTTTACCAATTACCATACCTGGTTTAGCTGTGTGGATTGAAACATTAACACGATTAGCAGCACGTTCAATTTCAATAGTTGAAACGCTAGCTTCGTTTAATTGTTTACGGATATAATCACGGATTTTTAAATCTTCATGTAAGAATTCTGCGAAATCTTTTTCTGCGTACCATTTTGAATCCCAGTCACGGATGATTCCGACACGCATTCCTAATGGATGAATTTTTTGACCCACTGATTATCCCTCCTTCTTCTCTGATACCACTACAGTGATGTGGCTTTGTGTGTTTTAAGATTTGTGAAGCTGAACCTTTAGCACGTGGACGGAAACGTTTCATTGTTGGTCCTTCGTTCACGTAAGCTTCACTTACATATAAGTTTTCAAACATCTAAGTCGAAATTGTGTTCAGCGTTAGCAATTGCAGACATTAAAACTTTTTTTCTACGATTGGTGATGCAGAACGTGGTGTGAATTTCAAGATTGAAATTGCGTCACCGATTTTTTTACCTCTAATTAGATCGACAACAAGACGAGCTTTTTACGAGGTGCAATACGAACTGTTTTTAGCAACTGCTTTTGCAGATGTGATTTGTTCTGACATTTTTTTCAAGTCCTCCCCTCGTTATTTGCGTTTAGATTTCTTTATCGTCATTCACGTGACCACGGTAAGTTCTTGTAGGTGCAAATTCACCCAATTTGTGACCTACCATGTCTTCTTGAATATAAACTGGAACATGTTTTTCTGCCGTCATATACAGCAAATTGTTTGTCCAACAAAGTTTGGGAAAAATTGTTGAACGACGTGACCAAGTTTTGATCACAACTTTTTTTGTCGCTACCTTGAGCAGCTTCAACCTTTTTTTCATCAAATGATCATCGACGAAAGGTCCTTTTTTTCAAACTACGACCCATTACGGAAATCCTCCTTCCAGAATTTTAATAGAATCAGATTTGTTATCTAGTTAATTATTTTTTTACGACCACGAACAATAAGCTTTGTTAGAACGAGCTTTTTTGCTACGAGTTTTTGTATCCAAGAGCTGGTTTACCCCATGGAGATACTGGTGTTGGACGTCCGATAGAGCGCGACCTTCACCACCACCGTGTGGGTGATCGTTAGGGTTCATTACAGAACCACGAACTGTTGGGCGTTTACGTTTCCAACGAGAACGTCCTGCTTTACCGAAGTTAATTAATTCGTGTTGTTCGTTACCAACAGTACCGATTGTTGCACGGCAAGTTGAAAGAATCATACGAACTTCACCTGAGTTCAAACGAACTAAAGTGTATTTACCTTCTTGACCAAGTACTTGTGCACTTGTACCAGCTGAACGAACTAATTGTCCGCCTTTACCTGGTTTTGTTTCAATGTTGTGGATCACAGTACCAACTGGGATGTTTGCTAATGGTAAAGCATTACCTACTTTAATATCAGCATTTTCTCCTGATTCGATACGTTGTCCTACTTGTAAACCTTTTGGAGCAATGATATATGCTTTAACACCATCTACATAGTGAATTAATGCAATGTTTGCTGTACGGTTTGGATCGTACTCGATTGAGTGAACGACACCTTCAACGTTATCTTTGTTACGTTTGAAGTCGATCACACGGTAAGCACGTTTGTGTCCGCCACCTTGGTGACGTACAGTGATTTTACCTTGGCTGTTACGACCAGCGTTGTTTTTTGATGATTCCAACAAAGTTTTTTCTGGTGTTGACTTTGTGATTTCGCTGAAGTCATAACCTGTCATATTACGACGGCCGTTTGAGGTTGGATTATATTTTTTAATCGCCACGTCTATTTCCTCCTATTATTATAGTAGTTTTTCATTCTGAAGATTAAGCTTCTTCAGCGAATAATTGAATATCTTTTGAATCTTTTGTAAGCTTCACAATTGCTTTACGACGTTTGTTAGTGTAACCACCGTAGCGGCCAACACGTTTGAATTTAGCACGTACATTTAAGATGTTAACTTTTTCAACTTTAACACCAAAAATTTCTTCTACGGCTTGACGTACTTGAATTTTGTTAGCACGTACATCAACTTCAAAAGTGTATTTCTTTTCGTCAGTAGCAAGCATTGAAGCTTCAGTAATGATAGGGCGTTTGATTACGTCACGTGCATCCATTATTGAAGTCCCTCCTCTACTTTAGAAAGAGCTGCTTTTGTGAATAATAATTTGTCGTTGTTTACAACGTCTAATACAGTAACATCTGTTTCGTCAACGATTGTTACGTTTGGAATGTTACGAGCTGCTAATAATGCGAAATCGTTTGAAGATTCTACAACTACTAACACTTTTGTATCAACGTTTAAGTTAGACAATACTTGTGCAAACTCTTTTGTTTTTGGTGCGTCAAATTGTAATGCTTCCACTACAACAAGCTTGTTATCCAATACTTTTTGTGATAATACTGATTTAATCGCTAAGCGACGTACTTTTTTAGGTAATTTGTAACTATATGAACGAGGTGTTGGTCCGAATACAATACCTCCGCCACGCCATTGTGGTGAACGGATTGATCCTTGACGAGCACGACCAGTTCCTTTTTGGCGCCATGGTTTACGGCCGCCTCCGCTTACTGCACTACGGTTTTTAACAGCGTGTGTTCCTTGACGTAATGAAGGCGTTGCATGATTACTGCGTCGAATACTACATTTTCGTTTGGTTCAATTCCGAAGATTTCTGAGTTTAATTCGATTTCTCCGTTTGTTGTTCCATCTTGTTTAAATAATGTAACTTTTGTCATTCTCTCGTTCCTCCTTCCCTATTTATTATTTAGATTTAATTGCTGTTTTAATTTCTACTAATGATTTCTTAGATCCAGGTACGTTACCTTTGATTAAGATTACATTGCGTTCTGCATCAACTTTCACTACTTCTAAGTTTTGAATAGTGATACGGTCGCCACCCATTTGTCCAGGTAATGCTTTACCTTTGAAAACGCGTGATGGGAATGATGCTCCACCCATTGAACCAGGACGACGGTGGTAACGAGAACCGTGAGCCATTGGTCCGCGAGATTGTCCATGACGTTTGATAGCACCTTGGAAACCTTTTCCCTTTAGATGTACCTGTTACGTCAACGATGTCTCCTGCTTTGAATACATCAACTGTAATTTCTTGTCCTACTTCGTACTCGCTAAGCTCGACATTGTTGAATTCACGAATGAAGCGCTTAGGAGTAGCATTTGCTTTTGCTACATGACCTTTAGCAGGGCGATTTGATAAAACTTCACGTAAGTCGTCGAAACCTAATTGAACAGCTTCGTAACCGTCGTTTTCGATTGTTTTTAATTGAAGAACAACGTTTGGAGTTACTTCAACTACTGTTACAGGAATAAGTTCACCTGCTTCTGTAAAGTATTGAGTCATCCCTACTTTTTTGCCTAAGATTCCTTTGGTCATGGTTACACCTCCATTTTTCTATTTATTATAATTTGATTTCGATGTCAACGCCGCTTGGTAAATCAAGCTTCATTAAGGCATCAACAGTTTTTGGCGTTGGATTAACGATGTCGATCAAACGCTTGTGTGTACGCATTTCAAATTGTTCGCGAGAATCTTTATATTTGTGAGTCGCACGAATAACTGTGTAAAGCGATCTTTCTGTTGGCAATGGAATTGGACCAGCTACGCTAGCACCAGTTCTTTTTGCTGTTTCTACGATTTTTTCCGCTGATTGATCAAGCGCACGGTGTTCGTAAGCTTTCAAACGGATACGGATTTTTTGTTTTGCCATTGTCTTTCCTCCTTCGTCTAATGTTGTCATAAGACTAGCTCCACGCGAATTTCCGACTTGACCCTTTCGTGGCAAAGCGTCCGGGCGTGTCGCAACCTCTCGTTTCATAGCTCCCCTTCTTATTTTAAGAGGGGGTATGCTGCTTTAGAATTTACATTCCTCTGCGGCACTTTTAATAGTATACAAGATTCTTTTTTTGATTGCAAGCGAAAACCGTTGATTTAACAACATTTATTTATGCACACGCGCCCGTGTGTTCCATTTTGTTTTAAACCCTTTACAAACGTTGTTATATCAACGATTTTTGACGTTTCGCTTTGATTTTTTTGCTTTTTCGCTTTCAATTGTCTGACATTTTAATTTTTAAAAATTTTTATAAAAAAAGACTATCCAAAAATTGGATAGTCTTGAAAAATCAATTTTTAAGAAAAAAATTATTTTTTTCGATAGAAGCTACTGAACCAGCACCTCACTGTACGTCCACCTTCACGGATAGAGAATTTAGTACCGCTTTTCGATAGCAACTGGGTGAATTAATTCAACTTCCATAGTTACGTTGTCACCAGGCATTACCATTTCAACGCCTTCTGGTAACAAGCAAACACCAGTGATGTCTGTTGTACGGAAGTAGAATTGAGGATCGGTAGTTTGTAGAAGAATGGAGGTGACGTCCACCTTCTTCTTTAGTTAATACGTAAACTTCAGCTTTGAATTTAGTATGTGGAGTGATTGTTCCTGGTTTAGCAAGAACTTGTCCACGTTCGATGTTGTCACGTGTAACACCACGTAATAATGTACCAATGTTATCCCCCTGCTTCAGCATAGTCTAACAATTTACGGAACATTTCAACACCTGTAACAGTTGTTTTTAGAAGTTTCTTCTGAAATACCAACGATTTCAACTTCGTCACCAACACGAACTTGTCCACGTTCAACACGACCTGTAGCAACAGTACCACGACCTGTGATTGAGAACACGTCTTCGACTGGCATCATGAATGGTTTGTCAACGTCACGTTCTGGAGTTGGGATGTATTCGTCAACTGCAGCCATTAATTCTAAGATTTTTTTCTTCGTATGAAGCGTCGCCTTCTAAAGCGCGTAAAGCAGAACCTGCAAACAACTGGAGTGTCATCGCCTGGGAAATCGTATTCTGATAATAAGTCACGAACTTCCATTTCTACTAATTCTAATAATTCTTCATCGTCAACCATGTCAACTTTGTTTAAGAATACAACGATGTAAGGAACACCCTACTTGACGTGATAATAAGATGTGTTCACGTGTTTGTGGCATTGGGCCGTCAGCTGCAGATACTACTAAGATAGCACCGTCCATTTGAGCAGCACCAGTGATCATGTTTTTAACGTAGTCCGCGTGTCCTGGGCAGTCAACGTGAGCGTAGTGACGAGTGTCAGTCTCTGTACTCAACGTGAGCTGTGTTGATTGTGATACCACGTTCGCGTTCTTCTGGAGCTTTTATCGATTGAACTGTAATCTTGAGCTTGCGCGAAACCTTTCTTAGCTAATACAGTTGTAATAGCAGCAGTTAATGTTGTTTTACCGTGGTCAACGTGGCCGATTGTACCAATGTTAACGTGTGGTTTTGAACGGTCAAATTTTTCTTTTGCCATTTAAATGATTCCTCCTAATAATTGAGTTTTTGTTAGATTCTATAACAGTATCTACCGATTGTAATTATACCAAAGAACTCTCTTGAAAAATCAACTGGTTATGACTGACATAACCAGTCGATTCAGTTCATTTGATAGGATGCAAAGTGCTAGAGATTATTCTCCGTTACCGCCGTTTTTTTCTTAATGATTTCTTCTGCAATGCTCTTAGGAACATCTTCATAGTGGTCAAATGTCATACTGAAAGTACCACGACCTTGTGTTGCAGAACGTAATGTAGTTGCGTAACCGAACATTTCTGATAAAGGAATCATACCTTTAACGATTTGTGCGTTACCACGAACTTCAGAACCTTCAACACGTCCACGACGAGCGTTAACGTGTCCCATTACATCTCCGAAGTATTCTTCAGGAACTGTAATTTCAACAGCCATCATAGGTTCTAAGATAGCAGGTTGAGCTTTTTAGCAGCAGCTTTCAATGCCATAGAAGCGGCAACTTTGAAGGCTGTTTCAGATGAATCGACATCATGGTAGATCCATCGTAAAGTTTAGCTTTGATGTCAACTCAATGGATAACCAGCTAATACCCCTGTTTTCCATAGCGTCTTTCAATCCAGCTTCAACTGCAGGGATGTATTCACGAGGAACTACCCCACCGACAATAGCGTTTTTCGAATTCGAATCCAGCACCTTCTTCGTTAGAGTAAATTCAATCCATACGTGACCGTATTGACCTTTACCACCTGATTGACGAACGAATTTACCTTCAGCTTGTGTAGAAGCACGGAATGTTTCACGGTAAGATACTTGAGGAGCACCTCACGTTAGCTTCTACTTTGAACTCACGACGCATACGGTCAACGATGATATCCAAGTGTAACTCACCCATACCAGCGATAACTGTTTCACCAGTTTCTTGGTTAGTGTAAGCACGGAATGTTGGATCTTCTTCTGCAAGTTTTTGTAAAGCAATACCCATTTTATCTTGGTCAGCTTTTTGATTTAGGTTCAATAGCAACCTCGATAACTGGATCAGGGAATTCCATTGATTCTAAGATAACTTCAGCTTTTTCGTCACATAATGTGTCCCCTGTAGTTGTATCTTTAAGACCAACTGCAGCAGCGATGTCTCCTGAGAATACTTCTGGAATTTCTTGACGAGAGTTCGCGTGCATTTGTAGGATACGTCCCTACACGTTCACGTTTACCTTTCGTTGAGTTCTTAACGTATGAACCTGATTGTAAAGTACCAGAGTACACACGGAAGAATGTTAAACGACTCTACGAATGGGTCAGTCATAACTTTGAAGGCCAATGCTGAGAATGGTTCTTCATCAGATGAATGACGTTCTACTTTCTTGGTCTGTGTTAGGGTCGACCCTTTTAATTGAAGGAACATCTAATGGAGATGGTAAGTAGTCAACTACTGCATCTAACATTAATTGTACCCCTTTGTTTTTGAAGGCAGAACCACATAATACTGGGTAGAATTCTACCGCACATGTAGCTTTACGGATAGCTGCTTTTAATTCAGCTTCTGAAATTTCATCACCTTCTAAATAGCGTTCCATTAAAGCTTTCGTCAGTTTCAGCAACTGCTTCCACTAATTTTTTTCACGCCATTCTTCAGCTAAATCTTGTAAATCTTCAGGGATATCTGTTTCTTGGATATCTGTACCCCAAGTCATTAGTATAGATTTCAGCTTTCATTTTGATTAAGTCAATGATACCAGTGAAGTTGTCTTCAGCTCCGATTGGTAATTGAATTGGGTGTGCATTTGCTTGTAAACGTTCGTGGATTGTACGTACTGAATATAAGAAGTCAGCACCGATTTTATCCATTTTGTTTGCAAATACGATACGTGGAACTCCGTATGTTGTAGCTTGACGCCATACAGTTTCTGTTTGAGGTTCTACCCCAGATTGAGCATCAAGTACAGCTACCGCACCATCTAATACACGTAGAGAACGTTCTACTTCAACTGTGAAGTCCACGTGCCCTGGAGTGTCGATGATGTTGATACGGTGACCTTTCCATTGTGCTGTTGTAGCAGCTGATGTAATAGTGATACCACGTTCTTGTTCTTGTTCCATCCAGTCCATTTGTGAAGCTCCTTCGTGAGTTTCACCAATTTTGTGGATTTTACCAGTGTAATAAAGTACACGCTCAGTCGTTGTAGTTTTACCTGCATCGATGTGGGCCATGATACCAATATTACGAGTATTTTCAAGAGAGAATTCTCTTTTTGCCATCTTCGTTCTACACCTCTTTCTATATTTCTAACAATAGTGAGACCAAAAAGGTTGAAAAACCTTTTTAATCTTACCAACGATAGTGAGCAAACGCTTTGTTCGCTTTCAGCCATTTTATGTGTATCTTCACGTTTCTTAACAGAAGCACCAGTGTTGTTCGCAGCATCCATAATTTCTTTAGCTAAACGAACTTCCATTGTGTCTTCACCACGTAGACGTGAGTAGTTTACTAACCAACGTAAACCTAATGTAGTACGACGGTCTGGACGAACTTCAACAGGAACTTGGTAGTTAGAACCCCCTACACGACGAGCTTTAACTTCAAGAACAGGCATAATGTTTTTTTCATTGCTTGTCTCGAAAACTTCCATTGATCGTTTCCAGTTTTTTTCTTTTAACGATATCAAATGCGTTATATAAGATTGTTGCAGCTTTTACCACGTTTTTCCATCTACCATTAAACGGTTGATTAAACGAGTAACTAATTTTGAATTATAAATTGGATCAGGTAAAACATCACGTTTTGCGACAGGACCTTTACGAGGCATTTATAATCCTCCTTTCATTTAATGAGTGTTTTATTTTTAAAAATTATTTTTTAGGACGTTTAGTACCGTATTTAGAACGACCTTGCATACGGTTGTTAACTCCTGCAGTGTCTAAAGCACCACGAATGATATGGTAACGTACCCCTGGTAAGTCTTTTACACGTCCACCACGGATTAATACAACGCTGTGTTCTTGTAAGTTGTGACCGATACCTGGAATGTACGCAGTTACTTCGATTAAGTTAGATAAACGTACACGGGCATATTTACGTAACGCTGAGTTAGGTTTTTTAGGTGTCATAGTACCTACACGAGTACATACACCACGTTTTTTTGTGGAGAGTTTGTATTCGTTTGTGATTTTTTGAAACTGTTATAGCCTTTACCTAACGCTGGAGAAGCTGATTTCAACTGCTGATTTACGAGGTTTACGGACTAATTGGTTAATAGTTGGCATTAAGCTCTTTCCTCCTTCCCTAACGGGTTCTTCTTGGTCCACACTTCCAGGGCGGACCATTTTTGTTAAAAAAATTAAAAGACATCACTGTCTCATAAAATGGCCTTCTTACCAGTCAGCACGACTGATTTGATTACTTATCAGGAATCAGGTATAAAAGCACCTCTAATAGAATAGCATTTCTCCTTCAACACGTCAAGAATTTTTCTTAAGAGAAAATGTTCCCTTTTTATTCGGTACAATCTATATAGAAGAAACTTATCTCATAAATAAATATCCACCGGCTTAGCCGGTGGATATTTATTCGATTATTTATTGTTGTTAAAGAAAGACATCCACTCTCCGCGTCTTATAATAAGCATCTCTTCGGCCTTCATACAATTGTACTCCGTCTTTTTTTCAAAAAAAGATTAGCTCCTATAATACTCTCCATTGCTATATTAGCTGAATCCTTCTTCAATTTATCCTTAGGACGTGAAATAATCAGGTTCTTTTGTTTTTTTCTGTCACCCCTTTGAATCGTAAATGCAGTTTCTTCTCAACAAATGTATGATGTGTCATAATTTTTCCTCCTCATTTCTATTCATTATCTAATAAGTCTTACACTTATAAAAACAAATTTAGGAGTTAAATTGCTATGCTCTAAGCGATTTTTTCTGTGAACAATTGTAATTTTGTAATGCTACTTAGGCAGTTTTTTCTTTTTTACTTTCACTTCTACATCATATCCACTATCGATAAGCTAAATCCAACAGAGTAAGAATAGTTGGATTATGGTCTCCGCTCTGCAATCTCGAAAGATTTGATGCTTTAAGGTCAACTTCTTTTGCAAAATCTTCTAAGGAAAGTCCTGTCACTGTTTGTAGCTTAGTCATTTGTAATGCAACTCGCTGCATCATCATTTCCTTTTCTAAATCATACTCAAACGTCGGATATTCTGATGAAAGCTTGCAAAGTTTTTGAAGTTAGGTACGTCCCCATCGTCCATCTCCTCCTTAACATTTTTTTCGAAAGAGTTTATTAGCAATCCCTGTTTTCCTTTTATACCATCGTCCCCATTTTTGAATCATTTCTTCTGTTAATCCCATCTTCTTGCAGTATTTTTTTAATATGGCTGCATACTTTTACTTTTTTTCTTCGTATGAATACTCATCTAGTCTGATCTACCATATCTTTTTTTCGATTTTTAAACTTGCGCTTCATCTCTCCCACCTCCACACCTTAAAAATTATCATATATGATAATTATCACATATGATAATTTTTGCTCTTTTATAGTATTATTTTTGTTTCAATAAATATCCACCGGCTTAGCCAGTGGATATTTATTGGTCTCATTGAAAAGAGACAGGCGAAATCGCCCTGCCCTCAAAAATAGTGATTATTGCTTTTTCCTGTTGAACCGAAGATGTCCATTGTTTCTTTTTGTAATCTTAACGATTGCATCGAAACCAGGTTTGATAATTTTTACGTGGGTCATAAACACCAGCGTCTGCATTTAATTTAGCACGAACTGCTGCTGTCCATTGTTGTTGTAATTCAGTGTTAACGTTGATTTTAGCATGTCCACGTTCGATTGCTTTTTTGATTTGGTATTCTGGAATACCTGATCCACCGTGTAATACTAATGGAGCACCTGTAGCTTCTGAGATAGCTAACATTTCATCGAAAACCCAATACTGGTTCGCCTGAGTAAGTTCCGTGAACTGAACCTAAAGCTGCTGCTAATGCATCAATGTTTAGCTTCTTTAACCATACGTACACATCTCGTTTAAGTCAGCGTAGTTGATTCCTCCAGTTACGCCATCTTCAGTACCACCCTACAGTACCTACTTCAGCTTCAACTGAAACTCCTTTTGGATGTGCATATTCTACAACTTCTTTAGTTAATGCGATGTTTTCATCGATTGGGAAGTGAGAGTGGTCAAACATTACTGAGCTGAATCCAGCGTCGATGTATTGTTTACATACTTCTACTGAAGAACCGTGGTCTAAGTGTAATGCTACTGGAACAGTGATGTTCATTGCATCTAATAATGCATTTACCATAGCTGAAACAACTGTAGGGACCACCCATGTATTTTACCAGCGCCTTCAGATACACCTAAGATAATTGGTGAGTTAGCTTTTTGAGCTGCTGTTAAAACGGCTTTGTGTCCATTCTAAGTTGTTGATGTTGAATTGACCAACAGCGTATTTTACCTTCTTTTAGCTTTTTTTGTAACATTTCAGTCATGCTTACTAAACGACTCATGTTTTTAGTTCCTCCTTGATGCTTACAGCATTTATTTTTTTAACGGTTTTATTATAGCGTATTTCCTTTCATTTTTTTCCACCTTTTTGTTGTTTTTTTAACGTTTTCGTAATCTTTCATTATGAAAAATAACGCTTTTTAATACCAATTTGTAAAAACTAAACAAATTTTTTTGTATATGCTGATAACCATTCCAATTTAAAATGCTCGTTATTTATCCCAAAACCATCTTTTTAAATATTTTTTTATTTTTCATTATAATAAAGAAAAAAACGAGGTTGAATGGAGGATGTTTATGAGAGGTTCTAAAAAGCAAGATAGAATCAAACGAATGGAATTTTATGGAGTTTGTATCTTATCTGCATTTACGATTACGGCAGGTTTCCTTACGCGTCCCTCTGCACAAGAAAGTATAGAGACTGTTCAAACATCGAAAGGCATCATCTGAACAGAATCAAGAGACTGCCACTACACCAAATAACCCTCAGTCTCCACCAACGAATAAACAAGTTGCTCGCATCACTGCGAGTGGGGGATATGCTCTATCACGATATCGTTTATGGCAGCGCATTTGACGGGACATCCCTATGATTTCAAAAATGACTATGAGCAAATTACGCCACTCGTATCTAACGCAGACCTTGCGATTGGGGATTTCGAAGGGACCATCAATCCAAACGAACCACTTGCTGGGTATCCACTTTTTAACGCTCCTGAAGAAGTGATTCAAAGCATTAAAAGACGCCGGATACGACGTACTCGACTTAGCCCATAATCATATTCTCGATACAGGCATCGAAGGCTTGAAATACACAGCCAATGCTTTTCGCAAAAAAGGTCTTGATATTTTCGGGGTAAAAGTCGACCCATCAGAAGGCATTCTTGTAAAAGAAGTCAATGGCATTAAAGTGGCTATCCTTGATTTGCGTATGGTTTCAACGGTATCGAAGCAACTCTCACCGACGAAGAATACAATAACCACTTATACGATTTGAATATGCAAAGGGTGAAACAGCTCATCCAGCGCGCTGAAGAAATTGCCGACTTTACGATTGTGTTGCCACAGATGGGAGAAGAATACCACCTTCATCCAACACAAGGACAAATTGATACGTATCACCAAATGATTGAATGGGGGGCTGATGTCATTTTCGGCGGACATCCACACGTCATTGAACCAACTGAAACCATCACCAAAGACGGTGAAAAGAAATTCATCATCTATTCAATGGGGAATTCCTTTTCGAACCAACGCGTCGAAACCTTTGGAAAATATCTGGACCGAGCGTGGCGTGATTATGGATATCAAGATTGAAAAAGAAAACGGAAAAACGACTCTCACAAGCGTTACGGCTCATCCAACATGGGTTTCACGGGTTGAAATTAACCGCAGCTTTATGGAAGGGCCTGCATACGACTATCAAGTCTTTCTCGCTGAAAACTATATGCCAGGCGGACCTCTAGAGCATACAGTCAATAAAGAAACGCTCGAGCGAATTCAATCTGCTTACACAGAAGTGAAACAACCTATTAAACATTCAATTTTAAGCATGCAAAAAGGCGCTTCCTATTATGGAAGCGCCTTTTATTCTATTAAAATTAAGCTACACGTTCTGAAACGTATTTAATAATTTTATTTGGAGTATCGATTTCTTCGTAAGTTACTTCTGTTGGAGCCACTTCGATACCGAACTCTTCTAAGCGAACAAGCAGTTCAACGAATGCTAATGAATCCATTAACCCTTCTTCTTTTAAGTTGATGTCTTTATCTTCGTACACTACTTCATCTTCACAAATTTCTTCTAAAAATTTCTAAAATTCTTTCTTCCATATTATTCTCCTACTTTCTTATATCAGTTTACGAACCCACTCAGATATTTTCCCTGAAAAAATCAAGAACCCAAACATCACTAAGTGCATCGTTATTAACCAGCTAATCACTTTATACCAGGTCTTGTTCTTATTTTTCTTATAAAACTTCGATTTTTTCTGATACCACTCGAATGCAGCCATTAAGATTCCATGATAGAATCCATAAGCAATATAGTTCAATGTAATTCCGTGCCAGAATCCCATAAAGGTCATGTTAATCATATAGGCAACCATTGCCGTCGTCAAGCGTTTTTTAAAGATTTTTTTTCGCATGAATCTCATAACAATACGAGAGAATACGAAATCCCTCAACCACGTAGATAGCGTAATGTGCCAACGATTCCAGAAATCTTTAATATCCACACTAATAAACGGAATGTTAAAATTCATTGGTGTTTCAATCCCAAGAACATTACTTGCACCTACCGCCATCAAACTATACCCTGCAAAATCAAAGAATAAGTATGCGGTGTATAAATACATATAAATAACGAAGAAAGAAAAATCTTTATATCGAATGGATGTCATTTGTTGAAACACCATTCCAGAAATTACAAGCTTATAAAATAGTCCAAGAACCAGTCTAAAAAGACCTGTTCCCGCTAAATCTAAATACTCATCCTTTGTTCGTTGCTTTTTCCAATCTTCTATAAATCTGCGACTGCGATCAATCGGTCCCTGAACTTAGCGCAGGGAAAAATAATAGAAAGTGCACATAATCTAGTGGTCCCATTGGCTTTTCGATTAACCCATCATAAATTTCAATAATGATTTGGATTAACTTAAAAGTCATGTAGGAAATACCTAAAAAGCCAAGCCCCGATATCTTAAATACAGCGAGAACTTTAACTAAAACAAGCGGTAGTCCTGCAAGAAAAATCATAAGAATCATTGCTTTCTTATGCTCTTTGAACTTCACACTCAGATGCATCAGTATAGAACCTACTAAAACATAACCTATGATAGAGACAAGATGCATAGGATTTTCTGCGAAAACCAAATAAACCATCAACGTAGAGAATACTAACGATAGATAGTAAGTAGATTTTTGAAAGACATTCATTATGAACGCTATTATAAGAATGAATCCCAGTGTCATAAAGAAGGATAGGCCTTCAAAATAATGCATCGACTACACAAGCTCCTTTAATTGTTTTTTATCAATCTTCCCGTTATTGTTTAACGGCATTTCATCTAAGAAAACGACTTTCTTTGGAATCATATATTCCGGCACATGGTGCGCTAATTCTTTTTTGACTAATTTAACCGTTTCAAAACGTTTTTCAATCGGTTCGTTATAGACTACAAACGACGTAATAGACTTCACCTTACCATCTGCAAAAGAAGGCACGGTAGCCGCCTGACGAATTTTTGGATTTTTCAATAGATTATTATCAATATCTTCTAATTCAATCCTGTGTCCATGCAATTTGATTTGGAAATCAATCCGTCCTTCGCAGAATAATAACTCTCCTTCGAAATGTCCCACATCTCCTGTTCGATAAGCACGCTCACCATCCACCTCAAAGAAATGCTTCTGATTCATTTCAGGATTTTCGTAGTATCCTTTGCAACTGTATTGCCGTAGATAATAATCTCTCCGCTATTTTCCCCATCGATCAAAACTGTCGTTCCTGGTTTAACAACTCCTACTGGCAAGTTATCCGGATAACGTTCCACTAATTCTTTTGTAAGTGGCATCCATGTGACCATTACAGTAGATTCTGTCGGTCCATAAGTATTTACGACTTCTGCTTTCGGGAATCGTTCCATTAATTTTTCTACTGTAGAACTGAATAATTTTTCTCCACAGAAAACGAATTGTTCCAGTTCAGGGAGCAAGTCTTCATTAAAACTTGGATCCGCTAAACACATTTCCGCAAAAGATGGCGTCGAAATCCAAACAGTCGCTTTTGATTCTTTAAAGTTTTGAAAGTACTTTGAAATCTTGTAAATGCTCTTTATCGATTTGAATCAACGGAATATGCATATACAATGCTGGCCATAAAGACATCACTGATAAATCAAAAGAAAATGGTGGATGCCCTAAGAAGACTTGAGGTCCTTTTCCATCATAATAAGCTGTATACCAATCTAAGAAGTGGTTTAAGTTTGCATATGTAATAGAGACACCTTTTGGCTTTCCTGTACTTCCGGAAGTAAAGATAATATAAAAAATATCTTCATCCTTCACATAATCTTCCTTAGAAACACGTTCTTTAGTTTGGCTAATGATCTTTTTAGCCTCATCTACTGTCATTATTGGCATATCTAGTTCAATCGCCTCACTCACCAAAAACGATTGGGCTCTTTACTGTTGCAGCAATATCTCTAACGCGATCGATTGGAGTGTTGACATCCACGGGGCAGAATGCTCTTCCGCTTTTAACACAAGCTAAGAAGTACACAAGCATAAATGGATGCTTATGACCATAAACCACAATCGGAGATTTATCCTCTTTATAAGTTTCATTTAAATAAAACGCCAACTTATCAGAGTACTCCCATACTTGTTTAGCGGTCAGTTCTTCTTCTGGCATTAAGTCGTGCTTATAAATCACTTTATCTAGTTGTGTATTTTTTTCTAATTGTTCTAATAAACGTGCCATCTTTTTCTCCCTTGAACACCTTTTCAAATTCTCTTTCTGAAAAACAATTGCCCTTGTTTTCATTACAAAAAGGATTATAGCATACTGGTATATACTTTCATATGAAATTTGGGTAAAAATTTTTAGATTTTTACTTTTTCTTAACAGCTTACACTGACTGTATTTTCAAAGCTTTTCTTTTTATTCTCAAAAACAAGCTCTTAGACACATTAAATCGAAGGTATCTAAGAGCTTGTATGAGTGATTAAATTCAGTTAAATGAAAAAACTATTTTTCTTCTTTAGCTTTTTTGAACCCAAAGATTGTTCCAAATCCAGCTACAATCGCAACTACTGCAGCCACTAAAGTATTATTTGATGTTGTACCTGTATTTGGTAGTGTTTCTGCTTGCTCAGATTTTACTTGAGCACCTGGAACTTTTGCTTCTTTAGCATCAGAGGCAGAAGTTACTTGTCCATTTTGTGTGCATTAACCGCAGCATTAGCATCAGAGTTTTGTGCATCTCCCTGCATTTGTTTGTGTCGTTACTGCTGATGTAGCTACTGTTGTTACAGCTTGTGTTGTTGATGCTTGCGTTGTCGCAACTGTTGTAGCCTGAGTCGTTGGTGCTTGTGTTGTCGCAACTGTTGTAGCTTCTGTCGTTGGTGCTTGTGTTGTTGCAACTGTTGTAGCTTCAGTCGTTGGTGCTTGTGTTGTTGCAACTGTTGTAACCTCAGTCGTTGGTGCTTGCGTTGTCACAGCTGTTGTAGCTTCTGTCGTTGGTGCTTGTCGCAGCTGTTGTAGCTTCTGTCGTCGGTGCTTGTGTTGTCACAGCTGTTGTAGCTTCTGTCGTCGGTGCTTGTGTTGTCACAGCTGTTGTAGCTTCTGTCGTTGGTGCTTGTGTTGTTGTATTGGCTTGAGGATCCAATTTCTTCAACTCTTCTTCAACCTTCGCAACTTCTTTATCAATGTCTTCCATTTCTTTTTGGAAACCAGCTAAATCTGACTCTGCTTGAGCAACTGTATCATCGTAGTCTGTTTGAGCTTCTTTCACTTTTTCTTCTAATGCGGTGATTTCGCTTTGAGGTTTTCCTTCTGCTTTTGCTTGTTCTAACTCTTCTTTTGCTTGTTCTAGTCTTTGAGTTGCTTTATCAACGGCATCATTTACTTCAGCCACTAATTCTTCAACTTCTTCTTTTTGTTTTTTCAACTCTTCAAGTTTTTGGGCTAATTTTTCTTCAGCAGTCGGATTTGCTTTTTGTGCACCTGCATCACTTTGTGTCGTTTCTGCAGCTTGAGTAGTTTCTTCACTTGCTTCAGCAAAAATGCTAGGCAAAATTCGTTACTACAGCTGTTCCCAATACTCCTGCTGAGACAATTCCCGCCAAAATTAATTTTTTCTTACCCATATATATTTCACTCCAATTGTTTTTCAGTCTTTTTGCATTATACATCACTAACTTTTCAAAAACAATGCTTAGAACTTAAGAAAGTTAGTTTTTTCTATGAAAACTACTTTTACTTTATACAAGATACTCCAATCGTTATGTAAATTTTTTTCTTAGGACAACCGTTGTAAAAATATAATTTACCCTCACAAGAAACACCTACAGATAGGATGCTCTCATCGATATCAAATTTTTCATGATGATGTCCAAATGAACTTTCTTCACTTGAACTTGACCCTAAAAAGACCATAGACACCTGGTTTATCAACTAGATAATCTGCAAAATCATCCGCTCCCATTGACATATCGTATTCCTTCAAAACTTGATGAATTCCTTCTACTTCTGAGACCGCTTTTTGAAATTCTAACGCTAATTCTGGAGTATTAATCACAGGTGCAGCTGCATCATACCAATCAATTTCAAATGCACAACGATTCATTTCAGCTATTCCACGTGCAATACGTGTAACAGCCTCTTTCAAATGAGCTCTTGTTTCATGACTAAACGCTCGAATAGTCCCTTCCAGTTCAGCATCATTCGCGACGATATTATAACGAGTTCCTGCATTTAGTTTTCCAATCCCAACAACCGCACGATCTCCTGGATTTATTTCTCTTGCAACGATTGTTTGAAGTGCAACCACTGTCTCGCTAGCCGTCACCAAAGCATCATGCCCTAAATGCGGACGTCCTACATGAGCACTTTTTACCAGTAATTTTAATTTTTAAAAAAATATCACATGAAGCATTTACAGGGCCTCCTTGAACGGCAAACGTACCCACTGGTAAACTCGAATTCACATGAATCGCAAATGACTCATCAATATCATCGATTTGACCTGACGCCACGAATTGTTTTGCACCTGCGCCGATTTCTTCAGCCGGTTGAAAGGCGATTTTTACCGTTCCAGAAAAGGTGTCTTTGACGTCGTTCAATAATTTAGCTGTTCCTAGCCCCATTGCTGTATGTGCATCATGTCCACAAGCATGGTTCAATCCTGGTCGTTTTGAAGCATACGGTTTTTCGGTGCAATCAGGAAGTTCTAAAGCATCGATATCAGCACGAAGCAAAACGGTTTTCCCTTCTCCTTTAGCACCTTTGATGATAGCTAAGGTTCCCGTCTCACCAACTTTTTCAAACGGTACCCCAAATGAAGTAAGTTCCTTTTGAATAAAAGCTGCAGTCTCAAATTCTTTTAAGCTAGATTCAGGATTTTCATGTAGATGTCTTCTTGTTTTTACGAGATACTCTTGTAATTTAGACGCTTTTTCTTGAATACCACTCATTTTATTTTCCTTCTTTCATTGAATATTGAATAAAGAGGCATGCTAAGCACGCCTCTCTCTCATTTTATTTTTTTCGAAATGTAAGATATAAGTTACATTTTGCTTTTTCTCACAACTTAATAGTTGAGTTCGAAAAGGCAGAAACGACGTCCATTTCCTGATATGTCCGCACGACTCGTTCCGAGTCCCTTGCGTCATATCAGTCCAATGGTTCGACCCTGAGCGTTCGCCCTCGCATCCTAGTTGTTTAATTTAGCTTTTTTCCCAAACTGGTACGCTAGCACCTTTTGTAACTTCTTCGATTTTCTTAGCTGTTTCAGGTGATTGGTAGTATTCTACGATTTTTTTGTAGACTTCATTGTTTTCGTTACCTTCTTTAACAGCGATTACGTTGTAGTAAGGTTGTGAAGAATCTGTAATTTGTTCGATGAAGATAGAATCTTTTGTAGGTTGGAATCCTGCTTCTACTGCGAAACCATTATTGATTAATGAAGCAGCAACATCATCTAAAGCACGAGCTGTTTGGCCAGCAGGTAATTCTTTGATTTGGATGTTTTTAGGATTTTCAACGATGTCATCTTTTGTTGCTAAAGTGTTGTTAGGGTCTTTTTAATTTAATAACACCAGCAGCGTGTAGTAAACGTAATGCACGTGAGTTGTTTGAAGTATCTTCAGGAATAGCAATTGTATCGCCATCTTTTTAATTCACTTACATTTTTAATTTTCTTAGAGTAAACACCCATTGGAGCAATTACAGTGTAGCCGATTGGTTTGATGTGTGTTCCTTGTTCTTTGTTGAAACGTTCTAGGTAAATGATTGTTTGGAAAGCGTTCAAGTCAACATTTCCATTTTCTAACGCTTGGTTAGGTTGTACGTAGTCAGTAAATTCTACTAATTCTACTTCAATACCTTCTTTTTCTTTCAAGCGAGCGATAACGTCATCCCATACTTCATGATTTCCGGCGTTAACCCCTAATTTTACTTGTTTCACTTCTTTTTTTGCTTCTGTAGATGCATTGCTTCCTGAGTTAGATGATTGAGCAGCTCCACATGCTGCTAAAGTTAATGCTGCCGCTGCAGCTACGAATAATTTTTTAATGTTCATTTTATTTTCCCCTTTTGAGTTAGTTTATTTTTGTTTTGGGCGCGATTGGTCGCATCCTCGTAGTTGAACTCAGGCTCGTAGCTTTCGCGTTCCTTTCCGACAATTATCCGCACGTCCTTATCGGACGCTTGCGTTAATTTCGGTAAAGGGTCGAAAGCTGACCACTCGCCCTCGTATCCTGTTGTAGTTGAACTCGACATCGCAGAAATGGCGTGCGTTTCCCGAAACATCCGCACGGTCTGATAGACCGTTTACGTTTTTCCGGTCCAACGTTCCATTTCTGAACGCGATGTCTCGTATCCTGTAGTTGAGTTCGGAAAAGCATAGGCTCAAGCCTTTCGAGTTTAGTCCGCACGGTCTTACAGACCGCTTACGGCTAAACTGCGAACCGTCATCGCCTATAAGCGCCTTTCCTCACATCCTGGTTGTAGTTGAGTTCGGAAAAGCAGAAACGACGTCCACTTCCCGAAACGTCCGCAGAACGTTTCACGTTCCTTCCGGCGTTTCGGTCCAGTGATTCGTTTCTAACCGCTTTTCCTCACATCCTGTTAGTAGTTGAACTCCGCTCACAGGTCCGACGTCCATTTCCTGATATGTCCGCACGACTCGTTCCGAGTCTCTTGCGTCATATCAGTCCAATGGTTCGGCCCTGAGCGTTCGCCCTCGCATCCTGAAGTTGAATTCGGAAAAGCAGAAACGACGTCCACTTCCCGAAACGTCCGCAGAACGTTTCACGTTCCTTCCGGCGTTTCGGTCCAGTGATTCGTTTCTAACCGCTTTTTCCTCACATCCTGGTTGTTATTTAGTGGCTTTTTTCTCAAATAGTCACCGATTGCTTGGGTGATAAATACTACGATGAGCATGATAAGTGTCGATACGACGATAACATCTCCTTGGAATCGATTGTATCCTCTGGAAATAGCTACGTTCCCGATTCCACCGGCACCGAATGCTCCTGCCATAGTCGTTAATCCGATTAAGCTGATAATTGTTAATGATCCTGCACGAATCAGACTTGGTAGTCCTTCTTTTAAGTACACTCTGAAAATAATTTCAAGTGGTGTACATCCCATCGCAACGCTCGCTTCAATAACCCCTTTATCTACTTCGGTTAATGCTAGTTGCACCTGACGTGAGAAAAATGGCACTGTCGCGACGACTAGAGGGACGATTGCCCCTGGAATACCAATGGTTGTTCCTATAATAAAGCGAGTGAATGGAATTAATAACATCGCTAAAATAATAAATGGTATCGAACGGAAAATATTCACGATTTTATCTAGTATTAAATAGACAAATTTGTTTCCAAGGATATTCCCCTCACGTGTCACTACTAATGTCACACCTAAGGCAATCCCTAAAACCCCAGCAATTAAAACCAGAAATTCCTACCATTATTAATGTGTCCATCGTAGCTTTTAGAATTTCTTCCCAAACTTTGGCATCAATATTTGGAAACCAAGATTTAAAATCTATCAATGCTAATACATTCATCCTAAGCACCTCCCTTTGACTCTTCTAAGACATCAACAGAAACGCCTTGTTCTTTGATGTAAGAAAGTGCATTTTCAATCCCAGATTTTTCCCCAGATAGTCCCACTAATAGCGTTCCTACTGGTGTATCTTGAATAATTTCAACATTGGCAAACAAGATGTTGGCTGCCACTTGGAATTGAGTCGATAGTTTTGTAATTAATGGTTCTCCTGTCGAAGCTCCTACAAAAGATATCTTCACTAAGTAGTCGCCTTCTTGTAGATTCAATAACTGTTCATGCGAAAGCACCGTTTCAATGCCTTGGTTAATATGAGTCGCTGTATCAATGAAGTCTTTTGTTAAGTCGCGTTCCGGGTTTGTAAAGATTTCAAGTACGCTTCCTTGTTCAATCACTTCGCCCTCTTCCATGACCGCTACTTTATTACAAATTTCTTTTACAACTTGCATTTCATGCGTGATGATAACGATTGTAATGCCTAATTGTACATTTACTTTCTGCAATAATTCCAAAATCGAATAAGTTGTTTTAGGATCTAGCGCACTCGTTGCTTCATCACAGAGCAATACATCTGGGTCATTGGCCAACGCTCTGGCAATCGCGACACGTTGTTTTTGTCCCCCAGATAGCTGACGAGGATAACTGTTTACCTTATCTTCTAAACCTACCAATTCTAATAGGGATAGTACTTTTTCTTCTATTTCTGATTTGGTTTTCCCTGATTTTTTTAATGGAAAAGCCACATTATCAAATACTGATAAAGTATTCATCAAATTGAAATGTTGGAAAATCATCCCAATTTTCTTACGAGCCGCACGTAGTCCTTTGGGTTTCAACTTTAGTAAATTAACACCGTTTACCACCACATTCCCTTTGGTAGGGCGTTGGAGAAGATTAATCGTTCGCACTAGCGTACTTTTACCAGCACCACTATATCCGATAATCCCATAAATATCTCCTGGTTCCACATGCAAAGATACATTTTTTACTGCATTGACTACTTTTATACCTTGTTTAAAAGTAACGTCAATGTTCTCTAATTTAATCATGTGTTCTCCTTTCTTTTAAGCAAACAAAAATCGTCCTCCTACTAACATGAGTTAGCAAAGGACGAGTCAAATTCCCGTGTTACCACCTTTGTTCATAGCATTCTCACAAATCCTATCTCCATCTGTTAAACAGTTCGCCTGTTTAACGAGAAGCTGTATCGGGCTTTCCCGTAACCGTCTAATGATTCGACGATTATCACTCAAAGGCCATCTTCAAAGTTTCAACCAATATCTCTTTTCACCAAACCGAGACTCTCTACAAAGGATTCACTTCTACTCTCCTTATCACCGTGTGTTATAAGCATGAAATTAGGATAACAACAATTCGTATTCTAGTCAATTATCGCTTTTTCTATCACTGGTTATAACTATTAGCTATAACAAAAATCTCTTTAGTTTTTCAACTCTTCTTTTTTTAGTACAATAATCCTAACACCACTGAAAGGAGACTATTTATGAACCTCGATTTAATCCCATATAAAACAATGCCTATTTGGACGACTAGTACTTTACCCGCACCATTTCAAAAAATGCACAATACAAAAGTTGGAACTTGGGCCCAATTAACCATTCTAGAAGGAGCCCTTACTTTTTATGAACTCGATGAAGAAGGAAATGTTCTTTCTGAGCATCTGTTTACAAAAGAGTCCGACATTCCTTTTGTTGAACCACAAGCTTGGCACCGGGTTTCCCCTGCTAGCGATGACTTAAGATGCTATTTAACTTTCTATTGTACTCCAGAAGATTATTTTTCTAAAAAATACGACTTAACAAGAACTCATTCGGAAGTCATTGAAGCTGCTCCGAAATTTGAAAAAGGACCGATCCTTGACCTTGGTAGCGGCCAAGGAAGAAACAGTCTCTATTTAGCCAAAAAAGGCTTTGAGGTTACCGCATTAGATATCCAAACCATGAGTTTAGCTCATCTCCAACAAATTGCCGAGGAGGAAGGGCTAGAGATTCACGTGGAGCCTTATAATATTGAAAGTGCAGATATTCCTGGTGGTCTCTACAACGCCATCATTTCCACTGTGGTTTTGATGTTTCTAAATCCCGATAGCATTCCAGATGTCATTGATAATATGCAATCTCATACGGCACCTGGAGGATATAATCTCATTGTCGCAGCGATGTCTCACCGAAGATGCCCCTTGTCCTGTGAATTTTCCAAAGACCTTTGCATCTGGTGAACTCAAAGAGTATTACAAAGATTGGACCTTCCATAAATATAATGAAGATTTTGGACAATTACACAAATTGGATGAACATGGAAATCGGATTCGGATGCGCTTTGTAACGATGCTCGCTCAAAAACCAAAATAATATTCTAATCTAAACAAAAAGAGGCTGATTTTCCAGCCTCTTTTGCGTATTATTCAATATAAAGTGTTTTATCTTTTAAGCGGAATTTCGTATCTGCAGTGATTGTTTCACCCGTTAATACGAGAACATCTTCCCCTTTTTTAGTTTCATCGACTACACGCCATTCGCCATCTTTTTTCACGACTAAGACATTGTAGTTTTGGTTACGATCTTGGTCGTTCGTTGGAATTACATGAGCATCTGTTACACCTGCTAATTCAACTGCTTGATCCACATTGCTATCTTTTACAATTAAAAACTTGCCATCTAATTTAACAATGTTATATCCATCTTCAATTTCTTTATTCATTTCAGCATTTTTTAGTTTTTCAATGCCTTTAGCAATGTTTCCAGCCTTTTTCGCAGCATCTTTTAACTGTTCACTAAGTTTATTTTTCGCATCTTCGTCTATTTTTTTTGTTGCTTCTTGTACAGCTTTTGCATTTTCGATTTGCTGTTGTTGTACTCTATTTCTTTCTTGTTTTGCTTCATATCTTCTATAACGATTGTACGCAAAAACCTACAATAACGATAATCGAAATAATAATTCCCTAGCAATCTTTCTTCCTTTTGATTCCATGTATGCTTCACTCCTAGTAAAATATAATATAAGTATAACATACCTAACTCTTTTTAAGTAAATATATTCATTCACAAAAACACTTTGCAAAACTAAGTTTTGCAAAAGTGTTACCGTGAATCATTTACTGTGTTGGTTCTGTAGAAATACCACTTGTATCTGGCGTTTGCGGTGTCATCACCTTTTGGAACCAAATCAACCGTAAATGTAGTACGGCCATCACTCCAAGGGACACCATATACTCTACCTGAGTAGACCCAATCTTTGCTTGCCTTCTTCAAAGGCTTTTTGAAGACTCATCTAATTTATCTCTCATATTGGATAGCCTCTTGGTAAGTTTCAAAATCTTTATTACTATTACCTAACGGAATTAAACGATAAGCTGCAGTCGTCACTTCCGTCGTTTCTGTAGTTGCAACTGTAGAAGTAGACGTTACAACGTCTCTTTGAACAGTCGTTGACTCGGTTGAAGTGACCTCGGAAGATTCCTTTGTTTTTGGCAAGGATTTTTCAGTGGTTTCTGTCTCCTGACTTGCTGCCACAACTGCCTTTTGTTTCTTGATTTGGTTTTTCAGGCGCTACTTTCTTTTTCCTCAGTAGTTACAGCTTCTGTCGTTGGAACTTTCTACCGTTAATGTGGTCGAAGACTCTTCAGACCGTTTTTTGAGCTACTTCTTTTTCTGATTTCTCGGAATGATTTGGAGAATGTGACGATGTGGCATCTGTCGTTTGCATTTCTACAACTTGAGTTACTTTTTGGCAAAGGACTCAAATCTTGAGATAGCGCATATACTCCAGCAAGCATTGCTAATGAAACTCCTAATGTAATTCCTAATTGACTCGCTAGGCCCAACGATTTGAAAAGCTTCTTGAATTTTAATAAAAATTGTCTTAATCGTCATTGTTTATTCTCCTTTCCGTTTTTATTTAAAACCATTATATCATAAATTTCATCATTTCAGAACGAAAAACCATGATATCACAAATTACATTATTGTTACAACAATATTTCTAAGTCATTTGTGAAAAAAATTTTCGGAAAAGATTTCGAATTTTTGGCCTTTTTTCAGTAGAACCACTTTATCAAAAATCATTAGAAATAGGTATCAGACCTATTAAATTCTATAAGAATCCCACAAAAATTTGAGCCCCTACTAGTGTTATTATGCCGGAGATAACAATCGATAGACTGCTCATCGCTCCTTCAATCTCACCAATTTGCATCGCTCTTGCGGTCCCAATCGCATGAGAAGAAGTTCCAATCGCAATCCCCTTAGCAACTGGGTGCGTAATATTAGCAATCTTACAAATCCCCTCGCAAAACATATTTCCTAGAACTCCAGTAATAATAATCACTGCAACTGTAATCGTCACATATCCGCCGGTCTCTTGAGATAGTCCCATTCCGATGGCTGTCGTAATCGATTTTGGAAGAAGCGTAACATACTCTTCATGTGTCAATTGGAAAATGAAAGAAAGTAGCCACACTGTAAAAAGACTTGTTAGAACTCCTGATAAAACTCCGAAGAAAATTGCTTTCTTATGTTTCTTTAATAACTCTAACTGCTGATATAAAGGAATCGCTAAACAGACGGTTGCTGGTGTTAAGAAGTAACTTAAATTATCTGCGCTTGCATAATAACTAGCGTAGTCAATACGGAATACATTTAAAATGATAATTACGAATACAATCGCCACCAACAATGGATTAAAAATAGGCCATTTATAGCGATCTCGAAGGAATACACCAATTTCAAAACCTAGGATGCTAATCACAATTCCAATCGTTGCTGAATTAATGGCTAGTTGATTCATGGTCTTCCTCCCTTTCTAAAATAAATTGGGTTACTTTTCCAGATACAATCATGACTACGATTGTCGTAATCACGGTAATAATCGATACGGGTAAAATAATTCTTTGCAATTGACCCCAAGACTCAATAATTCCAACAGCCGCGGAATAAAACATTAAAGCCATAATTTCAATTAAAAACGTCCCCGCTTGGTACACACGATCTAGTTTGATAAAACCTGTCATTAAGAAAACCATCATTAAAACTAATCCGTAAATACTTGCTGGAATCGGAAATGGCAAGAGATATTTTAAAATTTCACCTAAGCAGGTTACAAACATAATCCAACCAAATTGTTTAAAGAATTTCATTATTAACTCCTCTAGTTTAAAAAGCACCCTATCCAAGTCATAGAGCTCGAATAGGGTGCTTTCATCTTTTTAAATCTATAAAACTACCTACGAAAGAATACTCTCTTCCAACTTTTTTTCATAGTATAATCAAATGTTTAGAAAGTCAACTACGACCCCTGTGAACATTTGTTACTTTTTGGTGTTCTCAATTCAGTCGCATTCTTCTTGGATTCATTTTCGAAATTATCATAAAAGATAATTATCATATATGATAATTACCATATTTGGTAATGGCGGTTAAACAAAAACACCCCGTCTAAGGCAAGCCTTAAACGGGGTACTCAATTACTATTAATCTAAGTTTTTTTCATTGTTGGGAATAATAGGACGTTACGGATTGATTGGCTGTTTGTTAGTAACATTACTAAACGGTCAATTCCGATACCGACCCCACCTGTTGGAGATAAACCATATTCCAACGCTTGGATGAAGTCTTCATCATGTGGATGTGCTTCGTCGTTCCCAGCAGATTTTTTTCTTCTACTTGTTTCATGAAACGTTCACGTTGATCGATTGGGTCTGTTAACTCTGTGAAGCCATTTCCGTACTCTTTTGTACAGATGAAGCATCTCGAAACGATCTGTGAAGCGTGGGTCTTCATCGTTCTTACGCGCTAATGGAGATACTTCTACTGGATGTCCGTAGATGAAGGTTGGTTGAATTAATGTTTCTTCAACGAATGTTTCGAAGAATTCGTTCACGACATGTCCGAATGTCATTGAATCTTCGACTTTCACGCCTTTTTCTTTCGCGATGGCGCGTGCTTCTTCGTCTGTCATATGCGGCCAGAAGTCAACGCCTGTGACTTCTTTAATCGCATCTACCATATGAATTCTCTTCCATGGAGCTTTTAATTCCACTTCATGTTCGCCATAAGGAACTAATGTTGTTTCTAATACTTTCTTGGCAACATCTGAGATGATTCCTTCTGTTAAATCCATGACATCTTTATAGTCTGTGTAAGCTGTATAGATTTCGATTGAAGTAAATTCAGGGTTGTGAGTGGTGTCGATTCCTTCGTTACGGAACACACGTCCGATTTCGTATACGCGTTCCATACCACCAACGACTAAACGTTTAAGTGTAACTCTGTAGCAATACGCATGTATAATTCCATGTCTAACGCATTGTGGTGTGTGATAAATGGACGAGCATTTGCCCCACCCGCTAAAGTGTGTAGTACTGGAGTTTCAACTTCTAAGTAATCGCGGTCGTCTAAATAACGACGGATTTCACGGATGATTTTACTACGGGTTACAAAACGGTCGAAGCTGTCGCGGTTACTAATTAAGTCTAAGTAACGTTGACGGTATTGTTGTTCTACGTTTGTTAATCCATGATATTTATCAGGAAGTGGGCGAAGTGCTTTTGTTAAATGAACGAATTGTTCTGCTTTAACAGATAACTCACCAGTGTTTGTGACCATAACAGTCCCAACAACACCAACGATGTCTCCTAAGTCTGCTTTTGTGAAGACTTCGTACGCATCATCTCCAACAGCATCTTTACGTACATAAATTTGGATTTGGCCTTTGCCGTCTTGAATGTGGGCGAAACCAGCTTTCCCTTTTCCACGTTTTGTCATCATGCGTCCAGCAATTTGAACCGTTACAGGCTCCTGTTCACTAAGAGATTCCTTTGTAGCTCCTTCAAATTGGTTATGGATTTCTTCAGTTGTATTTTTTTGTTTGAATCCAGTACCGAATGGATCGATTCCTTTTTCGCGTAATTGATTCATTTTTTCACGACGAACTTGTAATTGGTCATTTAATGTTTCTTGTGTTTCTACTTCGAAAGACACGTTTGTTCCTCCTTTGAACGGTGCTTGTTCTTCATAACTCTTCTTATTGTACCAAAAGAAGAGGCTTTATTGAAAGTATTTCAAGGCTTTTTGCTTAAATTTCTGCCAAGCGTTGTTTTTGACGTTCTTCACGTTCTAAATGTTCTACCACAAATTGGTCTAGTAAGGCTTCTACCGTTTGTAAATTCTCAGCTTCGTTAATGGCTACTTTTGTTTTCGAGGCACGTGGCACTCCTTTTAAGTAGTAGCCTGCAAGCTTGCGGAATTCTTTCGTTGCGACCGCTTCGCCTTTAAGGTTCGCAAGTCGTTGTAAGTGTAATTTCGCAATTTCAATTTTCTCTGGGACGGTATTTTCTGGAAGCAATTCGCCCGTTTCTAAATAATGAACGGTTTGACGAATCATCCATGGGTTCGCTAAGGCTGCACGCCCAATCATAACACCATCCACTCCTGCAATGTCAATCATGCGTTTGGCATCTTCTGGAGAGCGAACGTCCCCATTCCCGATTAAAGGAATGCTCGTTAAGTTCTTCTTCACCTCTCCTAGGATTTCCCAGTCGGCTTTCCCATCATACATTTGAACACGAGTACGGCCATGCATCGCAACGGCGCTCGCACCGGCACGTTCTGCAGCAAGGGCATTCTCCACCGCGAATAAATGCTCGTGGTCCCATCCTGTACGCATCTTCACCGTCACAGGTTTGTCCACTGCGTCTACGACAGCTGCTACCATTTCGTATACTTTATTTGGGTCTAACAGCCATTTTGCGCCAGCTTCTGCCTTAATCACTTTGTTGACTGGGCATCCCATGTTGATATCGATAATCGCCGCTTCTGTATTTTCAGCCACGTATTTCGCTGCTTCAACTAGAGTATCTTTTATTTCCACCCATGATTTGAACACTGAGTGGATACTCGTTTGGTCTCGATATGAAGCATGCTTAATGTTTTCTCATTACGAAATTGAATCCCTTTGTCGCTAATCATTTCGCAAACGACTAAACCGGCACCGAATTCTTTTACAGTGACACGGAAAGCAGAGTTCGAAATCCCAGCCATCGGGGCCACAACTACGCTATTATCAATTTGAATATCTCCAATTTTAAAACTCATTTTTTTCTCCTTTTTCAATTTGATTCGCATCTTAGCAAATCTTCGTTACGTATTTATAGTGATAATCGTAAAGAAGCCACTGATTACAAGAACATCCCTTACGATTACCACTATCCATCTAAAAACACGAGCTGCAACCCCCATAGTGAGTGCGACTCGTGCGCTATGTTCACTTATTTCTTGCCGGATTATTGTACCATAACCCGCGTCAACTTGCATTTGTTTCCTCTTAATAAAAAGAGTCTCATCGAAAAACAGCAAGTACGTAATGAGGAATCCACCTGTTAAGAGTAACTGCCATCCCGTTTCGTTCACTGTTTTTAGTTTAAACGAAATCCAACTAAACAATGAGAAACTGAGAAGAACCCCACTGCCGCCACTGCTAGAATATACAGCATAAAAAAAGGAGCATTCGACCATCTGGTAAAAAAATAGTTTCCCATCGCTAACATCGCAAAGAAAAACTAGGACCCATGAAATCCACATCAAGACAGTAGCGACTTTATGCATTTTTACTAACCCTGGTTGTTTTTCGAAAAGTCGTGCTTCCATAAATCTCTTCCTCCTAAACCTTTTTTTATCAAAATCTAATTACTCCCGTGAATAACAATACCAAAAAGGTACTCCAAGCGCCTGTGAGCAGTAGCTGCCACCAAGTGTCTTTAACCGATTTTTCTTCTACCGCAATTAAAACATACATCAAGAAACTCACAAACGTCATGATCATGAAAATCGGCATAATGAAGATGGCAATCAATAGCCCTCCTGGAACGCCACGACTGGTCATGAAAATCCATTGTGGCACTAACCCGATCCACATCAAGACTTCTGCGATATTCTTTGTTTTCTCTAGTTTCATTCAAAACCTCCAACATTATCGAATAGTTTGTTTCTGAATTTGTTTGGCAAGCGATTTTGGAGCTAGCGACAAGAAACAAATGGCAATTCCAAATAAGAACACCACCAACCCAATCACTTCAAAAATGCTATTGAACTGCGAAAACACACCGAGCATGAATGCAAATAATGACAGAAACACCAACCTTACGAACAGACTTTGCAATTGCTCTGTAATAATCTTCAATCGTTTTAGGTGTAACCGATGTATATTGCAACTTCACAAGTTCCTGATGCGTTTTTCTCCAATTAGAGAATGATTTTTATCAGAACGAGGACATAGGCGAGGAGAAATCCTCCGGTTAAAGCTAATTACCATCCTGTTTCTTCGAGTGATTTTTTCTGAATCGTAATCCACGAAAACAAAAGAAAGCTAATCAAAAAGAGGATCCCCTCAATAATTAATCCCAGAGTCATCACTCTGAATTCATTACTAGAGGGTAGGATATACGAACCCATTAGCAACATTGTTATAAAGACGAACACCCATGCTGTCCACATACATCCATTAGCCCACTTACGTAACCTCTTTATCATCTCCTCATGATTCTATTATTTGCTTATAAAAGATTTTCATATTTTTACCCGAGGGCTTGAGTGTAAAGTAATGCTTGATATCCTAACCACAAGCTCATAACGAGTAGTTGTCCCCACGTATTCTTAAATGATCTTTCCTCATACGAAATGTATAAGAAAAATAAGAGACTGAGAATAACGCTTAGAATTAAAAATGGGAATACCAATAAAAAGGAGTCCCATACCAACTCCCATTCCAATCCTCCTCGAAATAGGGGAAAACAATAAAATCCATTGTGATAATAGTCCAAACCACATCAACTTATTTGCTGTCTTTTTTAATTTTTCAATTTCCATAATTTGCTTTTCCTTACTTCATTGGTATTGTATTTGACGGTAACTGAATAATGCCGTATACATTTAAAAATAACAAAAAGTAATCCAGAGAAGAATAAATAACATTATCCACCCTGTGTTTTTCAATGATTTTTTTCAGCAATTGAAATCCTTTAAAAACTGTAAGAAACTAATGCCTACTAACATCAATCCGATAGGGAACAAAATGAACACGATGAACGCCGCACCATATCCTCCACCATACTCATAATGAGGTAATAAAACCATAATATAAGTAAGCACTTGAGGAGCCATTCCTATCAGAAACAGTCTCCAAGCATTTCTTCTCTTCCTATCCATTGAATATCACCTCAACACTACTTGTGACTCTGTTTTAAAATTTGTTTTGCTAGCGATTTAGGGACTAGCGATAACAAACATGTGACTAGTCCAAATAATAGAATTGCTTCCGCAATACCGAATAACTCAGGGATAAAATGTGATAAGATTCCTACCATTAGAGAAATGATTCCTATCGAAACCCTACTTTAAAAAAACGGCTTTTGCTTTTACTTGATAATATTCTTCGAGCGCTTCAGGCGTTTTTGAAGGCTTTGAGAATGGCTACATTCTTTAGAGTTGATTTCAATAATCCACACCCATCAGAAAAACCTCCTCCAAGAGTCCCTAATGCAAAAAAGAATAGAATAGCATTTTCAATAAGACTCTTCCCTTCAAAGTAAGGGATATTTGGATTCTTTTCATGTAAAAATACCATCGTCAGAATCAACCCTATAAAAGAAATTAAAAATATCCATCCTGAACGGTTTCTTTTCTTTCTCCATTATAGCCTCCTTTGGTTCAGTATAGAAAAAAACGAGCCGAGACCAAAGCCTCGGCTCATTTATTTTAACAATTCTTTATTAATCTAAAATGGTAAACTTCTCAATAAACAACGGACTCACTGAACGGTTTTCGTGAATACGACGAATCGCTTCCGCCATTAATTGGTCAACACTGATTTGAACAATCTTGCCCCCTGTTTTTTCTTCAGGAACTTCGATTGAGTCTGTTACGACTACTTCTTTAATCACTGAGTCGTTGATACGTTCTAGAGCTGGGCCAGATAATACTGCGTGTGTACAGCAAGCATATACTTCTTCTGCACCTGCATCTTTGATGGCTTGTGCTGCAAGAGTAATGGTTCCAGCTGTATCAATCATGTCGTCGATTAATACGGCAACTTTCCCTTTGACTTCCCCGATGATATTCATCACTTCTGCCACGTTTGCTTTTGGACGACGTTTATCCACAATCGCGATAGGTGCATGTAAGAACTCAGCCATTTTACGAGCACGAGTTACCCCACCGTGGTCAGGAGATACTACTACGATATCTTTATCTTTGAAGTTGTTTTCTAAGAAGTGGTTCGCAAGAAGTGGAGCTCCTAATAAGTGATCCACTGGAATGTCGAAGAACCCTTGAATTTGAGCAGCATGTAGATCAAGTGTTAACACACGATCTGCTCCCGCTTGAGTAATCATGTTTGCAACTAATTTTGCGGTAATTGGTTCACGAGATTGTGCTTTACGGTCTTGACGAGCATATCCGTAGTAAGGAATTACAATATTAATTGTTTTTGCACTTGCACGGCGCAAAGCATCTACCATAATTAATAATTCCATTAAGTTATCATTTACTGGATAAGAAGTTGATTGAACGATGTAAACATGGCATCCACGAACACTTTCATCGATGTTGATTTTAATTTCTCCATCACTGAATTGTGTCACAGACACTTTACCAAGTTCTAAACCTACTTCTTCAGCGATTTTTTTCTGCTAAAGGACGATTTGAGCTTAAAGCGAATATTTTTTTAAATTAGGATCGGAATAATGTTCCACAATGATAACCCCCGAAGTTTATTTTATAGTTCTATAATACAGTTTTTTGCCTAATATTTGAATAATTTTGATAAACTTTTTCAAAAAATTTTTTAATCTTTTTTTCCTGACGGTAATTTTGAAGCGTAATCCTCTTTGTTCACTTGACGACTACGAGCAATGGCTAATGCTCCATCTGGAACATCTTGGGTAATGGTTGAACCCGCAGCAATGAACACATCATCTCCAACTGTTACAGGGAGCTACGATATTCGCATTACATCCAATGAATACATGGTCTCCAATTGTTGCACGGTGTTTATTTTTTCCGTCGTAATTTACAAACACTGTTCCACAACCGACATTGATGTCTTTTCCAAGGTCTGCATCTCCGACATACGTTAAGTGACCCACCTTCGTGTCAGAACCTAGTGTAGAATTCTTCACTTCCACAAAGTTCCCTACATGAACACGTTCGCCTAATACAGAATTTGGACGTAAGTGTGCAAATGGACCCGCATTGCTATCCAGTTTCATATGAGATTCTTCGATGTTCGCTGCTACAAGACGAACCCCGTCTTCTAACACGCTATCACGAACGACGCTGTGTGCTCCGATGAAGCAGTTTGAACCGATCACAGTTTTGCCTTTTAAGACAACGCCTGGTTCAATCACTGTATCCTCACCGATTTCAACAGTTGTTTCGATATAAGTTGCTTCTGGGTCGATTAACGTTACTCCATTACGCATATGTTCTTCGTTAATGCGGTTGCGCATGTATTTCTCCGCTTTTGAAAGAGCCACGCGGTCGTTTACACCCATTCCTTCATCGAAATCTTTCATTGGGTAAGCAGAGACCACTTCCCCACGTTTCTTCAAGATTTCTAATACATCTGGTAAGTAGTATTCGCCTTGTGCATTGTCGTTTCCCACTTCTTGTAAAGCGCTGAAAAGGGCAACGTTATCAAAGCAGTATGTACCTGTGTTGATTTCTTTGACTTGTTGTTCTTCAAGAGAAGCATCTTTTTGTTCCACGTTTTTAAGAACGGAACCGTCTTTATCGCGAATTACACGGCCGTATCCAGTTGGATCTTCTGCAATTGCTGTCAGAATCGTTGCTTTAGCGCCTGTACGTTCATGTTCTTCCATTAATGCTGTAAGAGTTGCGCTTGTTAATAACGGAGTATCTCCACAGATGACAATCGTTGTTCCTTCTTTTCCTTTTAAAAGAGATTCCGCTTGTAAAACAGCATGTCCTGTTCCTAATTGCTCTTCTTGAACCGCGTAAGAAACACGCTTCCCAAGATGATTTTGTACCATTTCAGCACCATGTCCAACAATCGCTACGATTTCAGTAGCTCCTGTTTTTTCCACTTGGTCGACAACATGCTCTACCATTGGTTTTCCGCAAACGGGATGCATTACTTTGTAAAGGGAAGATTTCATACGAGTTCCTTTACCCGCAGCTAAAATAATTCCGAATTTTTGTTTCATAATAAGCTCCTTGCTCTTTAATTTCTACCTTTTAATAGTATAGTACAATACTGTTTTTTTCAAGAAATCACTGGAAGTTCCCCATCAAAAAACGCCCTAGCTAGATTGCTAGAGCGTAAGATGTTTTACGAATTAGTATTTTGGTGTCCATCTAAATTCACGAACTGCTTTTTCCATATCTTGTTCAGCAGCGCGAGCTAAGCCTTGTTCCTGTGCTTTTTTAGCTACAGCTGTTGCCACTTTCAATGATACTTCATTGACGTATTTGAACGGCGGTAATACTGGTGCTCCTGGTTTTGTAATATCAACGATGCCATTTACAGCATGAGCTGCTGCACCAATCATTTCATCGGTTAATAGACTCGCCTCAGAAGCCAACATTCCTAATCCAAGACCAGGATAAATCAACGCATTGTTCGCTTGACCAATTACGTAGTTTACTCCGTTGAACTCAACATCATCTGAAGGAATTCCTGTTGCAACAAATGCTTTTCCGTTAGACCATTCAATGATATCTTTTGCTGATGCTTCGGCTAATTTTGTTGGGTTAGACAATGGGAAGATGACAGGACGTTCTGCATTTTCACACATCGCTTCTACAACTTCTCTTGTAAATGTATTAGGTTGAGTTGAAGTTCCCACTAAGATGGTTGGTTTTACAGTTTTCACTACTTCTAATAAATCTGTTAATTTATCTGCGTTAGCAAAATCACTACGTTTTTTCGCAAATGGTCGTTGTTCAGGTGTTAAATCGTCCATATCATCGAATAACAATCCTTGTTTATCCACCATGAAGAAACGTTTATAGGCTTCTTCTTCGCTTAGACCGTCGACAACCATTTCACGAAGGACACGAGAAGCAATCCCTGCCCCTGCAGTACCACCACCGTAACATAAATACACTTGATCTGTTAGTTTTTCACCCGCAATATCCATTGAGGCAAACACCCCACCAAGAGTTACAATTCCTGTTCCTTGGATATCATCATTGAAGGTTGGAATTTGAGTTTTGTATTTGTTTAAAATATTGGCAGCGTTGCCACGTCCGAAGTCTTCCCAGTGTAAGTATAATTTAGGGAAAAGACGCTCTGCCGTTTCAACAAATTGCTCGATAAATGCATAGTAACGGTCCCCACGAACACGTTCATGACGGTTTCCTAAATAGTTAGGATCATCTAATAGACTTTGACGGTTTGTACCGGCATCAATCACTAAAGGCAGAACACTTGCTGGATCGATGCCAGCCGCGCCTGTATAGACCATTAATTTCCCTACAGAAATATCTCACACCGTTTGTACCCCAGTCACCACTCCAAGAATTCCTTCCGCATCGGTTACGACGATTAAACGAATCTCACGGTCTCCCTGCAGCGTTTTTTTCAATGTTGTTTCAATATTTTTCTGGGTGATTAATATCTCAAGTGCTCGCATATTGAGGGTCCACAAAGAGTTCGCTGTAGTTTTCGATAGTGTCCGCAATCGTTGGATCATACACGATTGGATTAAATTCTTCTAAATGTTGTGAGAATAAGTAATAAAATAACGTACGATTTGTATTGAAAATTTCCATTAAGAAAAGGCGTTTTTCAAGGTCACTCCCTTTTTGGTGCATATGCGCATATGTTTGCGCTGCTTGTTCTTCTAACGTTTGAACGTAAGGTGGTAATAATCCTACCAATCCTAATTCTTGACGTTCTTCTTGTGTAAATGCTGTCCCTTTATTTTTAAAAGGGTCATTTAAAATTTGGTGTCCACGCATGGTGATTCCTCCTTAAAAATAGTTAACTGCAAAATGGCGTTTCATTGCCATTGACGCTTTGTTTAAGAGCATAAAAAAACGGAGACAAAAAAGTTTATCACCAATAAACTCTATCTCCCCATCCTGTGCCCCTATTGACATTTTAAAGATTCCCTTTTAGCATAGTCAAATAGAGGGTATGTTATAATTTTTAAATATGAGGAGTCTTACTGATGAAACTTCAACAACTTAAATACTTTTAATGCTCTATGCCGTTTAAAATCTTTTTCGAAAGTAGCGTCAAATTTCAAAGTCAGTCAACCTACTGTCAGCTACGCCATTAAATCATTAGAAAAAGAACTCGGTGTGCAGCTTATCTTACGGAACCAATCTCATACAGATGTGTCTCTTACTAAAAGAAGGAGAACTTTTTAGAAAGTATTCACCAATGCTCTACAACAACTGGACATGGAATAACAGCTGTAAAGAATACTCATGATGGACGTATTAAAATCGGGATTACCGCAGCTCTTTCGCGTTTCTTCGATTTAACGAAACATATTTCATCACTAGAAGAAATTTTCAAAACTGAAATCGGCTTATTAGAAGATGGCTCTAAAGAAATCACAAAGAAAAATCATTTCGAATAAATTAGATATTGCTTTATTCGGAACTAGTAAAGAAGTGTCTAGCAGCCAACTTGATTTGAAAAAAATCGCAACTTTCCCGTTTAAATTAGCCGTTTCGAAAAACATCCGCTATCAAAAGCTTCTCACGTTCATCTCTCACAAGTAGAAAACGAGAAATTTATCCTCTTTAATGAACATTTTATTCATCATGAAGTATTCTGAAATTTATGAATTCATACGGAATCATCCCAAATATATTGGCCGAAGTTAGCGATATTCAAGGACTCGAAAACTTTTATCCAACAAAAACACTATTGGACTTCTCGTTGACTTCTTAAAACTGGACCATATTCATTTAATTGAACTGGACGAACCAGAACCTGTCCAATTCTATTTATATTTAGCCAAACAAAAAAATAGAAAGATTACAGATGAGGTATTTAATGAGATGGAGTTGTATATTAAAAATCAAATTTACGCTTTTAAAAAAATTAATTCTAATAGGCTACGTATTCACTTTTAAAAGACAATAGATGCGAAAAAGGAACCTTTTATCGAGGTTCCTTTTTCATTATTTTTTGTAAAAATTGTTGTAGCGCCGGGTGAGCTGCTCCGTTAAATAAACCCTTTATACGATGTCCCCTCCGTTAACCGTCACCAATTCTAAGAAAGACCTAGTATAATGAAACGCACCTAAAAGTTAAACAAAAGTTCTGACTTTCAGGGTGTTTTTATGAAATGAACTTATGAGGAGACAGTTTGAATCTAAATAGAATCTAATGAATATAACTTCCCTTTCGTACTTCCGCTAGAAGTCAGCAATCCAACTTTGACAAACAACGATAAGTAGCGTCGAACGGTTGCGGCACTGAGCCCTGTGAGTTCTTGTACTTGCTGATTACCGATATTCCCATACTGTTCAAGATAGGCCTTTACTTGTTCAAAGACTTCGCGCTCTTTTGGTTTTAAGGATGGCAAAACGATATACTCCGTATTTTCTTCTTCGATGCGGTCTTGCACTTTCACTTCCTCCAATGTTTCCAAAATCACTTCAAGCATAAACTCAACAAAAACTGTCGCATCATTATCCTTATTACTAATTGCGAGTGCGTCATAGTAGCCTTGCTGATGGGCATGAATCACGGACTCAATCGGGAGCCATTCGAATAATGGATTCCTCCGGCTTAAGATAAGGCTTTTGCCATAAACGTCCCATGCGACCATTTCCGTCTTCAAATGGATGAATGATTTCTAATTCAAAATGAACAAGGCACGATTTCACGAAATCAAGCAACAGACTGTCCCTAGCCCACGAAAACAACTCTTCCACAAGACCTGGAACAAACTGCGGGCGTGCGCCTATGTGAACCAGTCGTCCACTGGCATCATAAACACCGACATCACTTAATCGAAACTGACCCGGATGCTTTTACAAGGTCTTTTCGTCAACATCTCATGCGCTTTTAGGAAGTCTTCACATGATAGGGTTCCATTGAAAATACACGCTCGTACGCCTCATACGCATTTTTGCACCTCATGAATATCCTTTGGTGGTCCAAGCACCCTGTGACCCTCGATAATATCTGTTACTTGTTCAAGTGTCAAACTATTATTTTTCAATTGCTAACGAGGACTGAATCGAGCGAATCTCGATTCTCCTTACGTAATAATAACGGACGTTTCTCGATGGAATAGGTTGTCAGAAGTTCTGCAATATTGTGCACTAGCCCTAACATCTTTTCTGTAATTTGAAAAATTCGCTTGCATCTCTCTCACCTCTCTTTCTTTATTGTACTGGTACTTTTTTGAAGAATCAAGCGAATTATGAGCGGAATATAAGCGAAAAAGGAACCTCTCGAACAAGAGGCTCCTTAATTCCTTATTTTTTTGTAAAATTGTTGTAATGCCGGATAAGCGATACCGTTAAATAAATCATTCATTCTGTGCCCGCCACCATTTACAGTCACGAGTTCGGAATCCGCAAAGGTTTTGTTTGCATCGACTGCATAAGAATATGGAACTGTATTGTCATTTGTTCCATGTACGATTAATACTGGCGCTTTAACAGCTTTGATTTTTTTCATTAATATCAATGGCCATTGCATCTTTTTAAGTAAAGCGCTCTGACTTGTGCATTGTGATGGTTCACTACTGATGGAATCTCATCTTGACTCTTCACGCCCAAGTTGCGGTACGTTTCTTGCACATCATCAAATAATACAAACGCTGGATAGAAGAGGACTACCTTTGACACTTTTTCTGGATGGTCAGCCGCGTATAAGGTTGTTACGACGCCTCCTTGACTCGCCCCTAATAAAATAACATTCGAATCGTCAACAAAGTTTTCACTTATCAGTTGGTTGACAACTGCATCTAAATCTTTCTTCTGTCGTAACGGACATTTCTAACATTTGATTTCCGCCAGACCGTGAGTTTGGACTTCCACTGAAGAAATCAAAACTATAGACCACATATCCTTGTTTGGCTAAGTTCTCTGCATAAAAAGTAAAGCTCTCTAAGTTCGAACGGAATCCATGAGACATAATTACAATTGGGCGTTTTGTTTCTTTATAATCCGCTGGCGCTGTAATCTTTCCATATAATTGAATTCCATCGTGTGCAACTGGGTATTCTACAGATACAATGTTTGAAGAAGGAGTAGGTGTCGTTCCTGACGCCTGCGTAGTTGTTTTAGTTTCCAATGTAGTTGTTTCCTTCGTTGTTGTAGTTTCTGATGGTGTTGTTGGCGTTGCACATGCTGCTAGAAATCCTGCTGTCAAAATTCCTAAGCCCATTGTCATTAATTTTTTTCGTTTGATATTTATCATTCCTTTTCGATTACGTTTGAGCTATTCTACCATTTAATACAATCAATTACTTTTATTTTGCTCAAAATATTTTTCGTAAAGTGTCTTTTGGCTATTGATTTATTGTATACACAGAACTATACTACTGTATATACAGTAAATAAAAAGGGGTTTTATTCTGATGAAAAATGTTCGTTTTATGACACTTACCGCACTATTAACCGCGATTGCGATTTTATTCCTATCGCGATGCCACTGAAATTGGTGATTCCACCAGCTTCATATACCCTCGGAAGCCACGTTGCGATTTTTATTGCAATGTTTATCAATCCGTGGATGGCCATCTTCGTCGTTCTTGGATCCTCATACGGGTTCTTTATCTCTGGTGCCTATCCACTCGTGATTGTCTTCCGCGCGTTGTCACATATTCTCTTTGCGACACTGGGGGCCTTTTTCTTACAAAAGCATCCAAAGACGCTTGAAAATCGCAAAGCATCATGGATTTTCAACTTCGTCCTTGCGCTTATTCACGCAGTCGGTGAAGTATTGGCATGTGTGCTCTTCTACTCGGTTTCAGGGACAGATCTTCAAAGCATGTTTTACGTCCTCTTCGTCCTAGTCGGATTTGGTACAGTAATTCACAGTATGGTAGACTATGAATTAGCACTAGTAGTGTACAAAGTTTTACAAAAAAAGACGTTAAAAGAGGTCTACTATGCCAAAAGAAAGAAAAGCAGAGTTATTAAAACTCTTGAAAGGAGCTCCTAAACCACTTAATGGGCAAAGCCTGGCGGAACATTTCCACGTGACACGACAAATTATCGTACAAGATATTGCGCTTCTTCGCGCTGACGGGGCCACGATTCTATCGACCAACCGCGGATATGTCTACAAGGAGCAAGAGAGTTCGCCGTACGTTCATCGCCTCTTCAAGGTCAAACACGGTACTGAGGCTATCGAAAGTGAACTTCTGGCGATTGTCGACAATGGTGGACGTGTCCAAAATATTCAAATCGACCATCCAGTCTACGGGGAAATTCAAACGCTCGTGAAACTCACGTGCCGGCGCGATGTCCAACACTTCTTGGAGCAAATCCATCAAGAAGACTTCCGCCCTCTGTCATCCTTAACAGACGGCATCCATTATCATCTAGTTGAGGCTGAAAACCAACAAGACCTCGACTATATCGAAGATGCCCTCGAACAATTAGGGTATTTAATGAAAGAAGATTAAATCGAAAAAGGACCTAGCATTCATTTTTTTGCTAGGTCCCACATTTTTTATTATAGATTATATTTTTCTTAATTGCAAGATCGCTCTTTTCCCCATCTAGCACGCGACCTTCTTTTAATGTCTTCGAGTGCTTCATTTAGTAGGCTGAGCTTCTTCATATTGTCTTTCTGCTTCAGAATCTGTCATCGGAATATCCTTCATTTTTATTCCTCCTTTTTATTTGTCTTCTAATTCTACCATATCTTATCTAGAACTACACTTTTCCTCTGCAACCAAAAAGACCTGGCATTTCTGCCAGGTCTTTAAAAGCTTTGTCTAGTTTCGATTACGCTTTTTCTTTTTCCTTTTTTTATAGAACAATGTTCCAAGGGCAAGAGCTAAACTTGCGACAAAGAGAGAAGTATTTGCATCACTTGTTCCAGTAGCTGGAAGTTGATTTGCCACAGCTCCATTAACGGTTTCAGGTTTAGCAACTGGCTTTTCACCTGCTGGAGTCGTTCTACCTGGTTCTCCGGAAGCTACAGCTGAGGTGTAGAAGGAGTTGTAGGAGTCCCCGGCGTTACTGGCGATGTTGGACTTGTCGGTGTTGTTGGTTCGCTACAGCAACGGCTCCTTTATACACAACTGCGTAAACACTGAAGTGAGTCGTATTAAAGGTTACTTTTCCATCTTTTTGAGTAAAAGCTAGAGCTTCCAATCGTTTTTCAGGAGTATGTAGTAAATCGTTTCTACTTCAGCATCTGCCTTCACCGGAACTGTCACAGCAACTGTTCCATTTGGCTGAACAAAGCCACCTGCTTTTCCTCCTAAACGAATATCATACGCATCATATTTTTTGCCATCCAATGTTTGATCTAGAACTTTTTGAACTGCTAAGTCTTTCACTGGCTCTAGTGCCGTGGTTGACCCCGAAATCATCACACCTGTAGCCTCGTCTTTCAACTCTCGTTTAGCGACAGTCGAATCAATTGGCGTTAATGGCGTTACTGGTTTGTCTGGTTCAGGCTGTTGAATTTCATCTGGAGTGACTTCTTTAGTATAGGTTGATAATTCGTAGAACTCTGCAGGGCCCTTCCCAAGAAACTTTCACGTCAAGAATTCGTGGATTTTCTCCTGAAAGTGCAAAATGTTTGGAAGCTAGATTTTACTCTGCCAAGTTCTTTCCATACAGACTCTCCGGCCTCATTCAATGTACGCACTTTGACTTTTACAGTGGTTCCTTCTGGGACATCTGCAATTAAACGAACATGATTTACAGCCGTTTCTTCTGATAAGTGGTAAACCAATTCTCCCTTATTTTCTGTTGTCGCATAACTGGTTAAAACATTTCCATCGGTTAAATGCTTCTTCAAGTTATCTTTGTCTTCTGTTCCACTTCCTGTCACTGTAGGATTATTTTCAGGATTGATAAACTCACCATCATTGATTTCGATTTCGCTAAAGCCTAAGAAACGTGCATTATAATCCGCTGTAAAGAGCACACGCATAAACTTAGCGGTAACTGGTTTATCTAGAACCCCTTCAATATAACGGTTCCCAGGTTTAGCAGCATCATGTGTCCAACCATCCGTTAGAGAGTTGTCACGAATTTCATTTTCGACCCCGTCACCAACTGTAACCACATCGGTCCAGTTCTTACCGTCTTCACTGACTTGAATCTTACCATCCCGTAAATAATTCCGTTCCGCATCTTGAATGTATGCACGAATCTTCTTCACTTGACGAGCGGTACCGAGTTTCATCACGATTTCACCATTTTTACGTTGATAATCGGAAAACTCAACGAAATTGTTGTAATCACCATCAAATAATTGACCTAGATTGTGAATGCGACGAACATCATTTGCCCCATAATATTGGTGGATCCCCATTGTGGTTGATTGAAGTTCTGTCGGTTCCACTTCTTTCGTCTTCATAATTAACTTACCTGTAGGAAGTGCTTGGTCTTTATCCGTCTTATTCACGAGACGAACATAACGAACAAAGGTATGTTCTGGCAATTCATCTGCACGATACCATTCGACTTCATTGGCAGAGTACTCTAGTGTTAATCCTGTTTCTCCTGCATCTTCCAGAGTAATCGAAGAAGCTTCATGTAGACGGTCTAATTTCATTCCAAGATATCCATTTGCTGGAATATTGGTTCCTTGAGGTAATGTCATTTCATAACGTCCACGGCTATCAGCGACTGGCGTTTCCTTCAAGCTATCCACACTTGTAACTGTCAAATCCGTATTTGGAGTGAAAACATCTACCGTGAAGTCCGCTATTCTCCACCATTTATTCAAGGTTTGTGTATCGCGAACACGCACAAATTGCGCTGTAAATTCTTTGATAATATCACTCGTTCTTTCTCCAGCTAATGTTTGAAGTGTCGTCCAATTAGTTCCGTCTGTCGAATATTCGATGACACCCGCTGCTAATTTGTCGCGTTCTCCTTGAACGAGGTGTACCCGTTTGATAGCTTTTGCAGCCCCTAAATCCATTTGTACCCAAGCGTTTTCTGGGGTGACATTGGTTTGGTTTGCATGTGCCATCATAGATTCTGTTGTCGCATTTCCATCTTGCATTTGAACGACACTAGTTCCATATTTATACACTAGATTAGAACTTAAGGTGATGTTTGCTTTTACCTTCTTACTACCCGTTTCTAGTGGTCGATTGACAGCAATTTCGCGCATGGCAAGCCAAGCATTATCCTTTTTAGCAGTTGCACGCATCCGAACGGCTTGTGCAGTAATATCCAGATTATTGAATTCAAGGGTACGCTCTCTACCTGTATAGGCTGGAGTCGTGAGCGCTACCCAATCGCCTTGCTCATTTTGATATTCAACAACGGCATTGCCGAATGTGTAGTTATCGGCCGTCTTGGTTCCTGTGGCAAATCCGAGCGTATGAATCTTAATGGCTTTGTTGAAACGTAACCCAACATAGTCATCTCGTTCAATTACGGTTGTCGTCTTCACGATTACATGTGTATCGTAATCCCCGTCTGTGACTTCAGCAAGTCCGCCTTCAGCACCCGCACGGTTTGTAATAAATGTAGTTACCAGTTTGTCTGGACGAAGCATCGTCTGAATATGCGTTGCTAAATATTCTTTGAGATTATTAATAAACGGACGAATATGTTGAACTCCAAATTCAGCACGTTCATAGTGATCTACATAGAAGAATGCATAACTAATGGATTGGTCATAATGCTTCAATCCTGCGTAGTAGTTATCCCAAACTTTCGCATCATTCTTTTCTGCCAGTCCTTCTGTTGCTGTTAAGAGGGCTTCGAGCGCATTCATTTGGTCCACTGTATTGTCTAACCAATAGTGAATTTGGTGAATAAGTTTCTTATCACCTTTTTCTTTTAGAAGAATTGCGTCAGCTTTCAATTGGGCAAAGATTTCTTTCAATTCTTTTCTTTCTGCATCTAAGTTTTGACCTGACTTCAATTTGTTATAAAAGGCGGTCAATTTAGGCGCAAGTTCTACGGACTCTTCTAATTTTGTAACATGAGGAGGTCTGTTTTGGTTTCGCATATGTTTTCCGAGTTCGCGGAAGGCTTTGGAAACTTCACTGTCTTTAAAATTACCATTCACCACATAATTAAAGGCGGTGTCATTAATTTGTTCTGCTTCTTGTGCACTTCTCCATTGCTTCCAGCCATATTGAGCCATGTCAAACAGAGCTACTTTGGAAGCTTCCGATTGTTGCATTGGATTGAGCATAATTCCATTTGAAAGCGACAAATCAACATTTGGATGCAAGAATTTTTCTCCGCCACCAAGAATTAAGTGTTGTTTTGTATTGTCATTACATGGCCAGTTAATCCAGAAGTGAATTGGACGATATTTCTTCCCACCTTCTGTCAAATTCCGTTTCAAATTCGTTAAGAAAGTTTGGTCCACAGCTCCCCATACTTTTCCCCCTGTCAATGTTAAATGGACTGTTTCTGGAAGGTGTTCGTTAAGTGTACGAAGTTCATCTTCTGTCCCTTGTCCCATATACCAAGCAGGCACAAAAATCATATCTTTACGAAGACCGCTATATGTTTTTTGTTTTTCCGTTAACCAATCTGTCAAATCACGCATTAAAACGGATATAGCTATTGTATCCACTCGACTGGCCAAGCAGCATCATCGGCAAGCACCCCAAATTCACGAACCCCTGCATCGAGTAATTGTGTAAATTTATTTTTGATGACAGAAAGATCTTCTTTGTATTTCTCGTCGTTTTCAAAGCGCATCTTGTTATGCATGAATGGATGGATCGTCCATACATAGCGTGTCTTCGTTTCATTTCCAACACGAGCTAAATCCCGAATTTCTGCAAGTTTTTCCTCTGGATATAAGTCGCGCCACTTTTTGTTGTGATATGGATCGTCTTTTGGTGCGAAGTAGTATTGCGTTAATTTTAATTCGCCACCATATTTCATTAAATCTTCGCGGTTTTCCTTCGTCCAAGGATTGCCATAATATCCTTCAATAAACCCACGATTTTTCACTTCTGCATAGTCTTCTACCGTCACATCGCGAAGAACAGGAGTTGGTGAATCTTTGAGCATATGTTTCAAGGTTGTAAGGCCAAAGAATACCGCGTCTGTGTCTTTTCCGACAATGGATATTTTATTGTTTTTGACTTGTAAAACATAAGCGTCAATTTTTATTGTATAAATCTTTCGAAACATCTTGAACTTCTTTCTCAGCTAGTGAAGATTCCCCATGAACCCCTAGGAAGATATTCGTAGAGCCCTCTGCTTCTTTTGCACTCGTAGTATAAGAAACTTGATTCGCTTGTAAAATTTCTTTGGCACGATTACGTGTATAGATATCTCAAACTATCACTAAATACTAGATTTACTTTCCCTTCTAGTGCAGTTACCCCTTTCCATAAGTGACTTTTTGTGGTGTTGGGAATACGGTATATTCCTTTTTCGTCACTTCTTTTTTCGCAGCGTCAATTTCCTCTTTCGTTGCTGGCTTATCTGCTGTAAATTGGTCGGCTTTCTCCACCGTTCCATTTACTTCACGTGGCTTCGTTGTTGCTTCTGTTGCTGTATTCGGCGTCGCTGTCGTTGGAGCTTCTGTAGTAGTTGATTCTTCCGTTGGTTTAGCCTGCGTTACAACGGTTGTCGCTTCTGCTTCAGTTGGCTTGGCTGTTTCTTCTTTTGAAGGCTGAGTTTTCCCAGTCTCAGAGCCGGCTGTTCCTTCTTTTGGAGTAGCAGGAGCTTCCTTTTCATCTTTGTTTGCTTGCCCCTCTTTTTCTGCCTTTTTCAATCGCTTTTAATACTTCGTCCGGCAATTGGTTTGAGGAAGGTGCCTCACTCATAGCCCCATTTTCTGTGCTTGGTTCCCTTCGACTTCAGCTCCTAAAGCAAACCGGAGATGCAAAAAGTAGCCCCAATCATTACTGAAGCGACTCCTACTGAAAATTTGCAGAATACTGTACTTACATTTTTTATCAAAAATCTCTTACCCATAAGATTTTTTCGACTTCCTTTCGTTTTTATTTTTAGTAAGTTGCTTTGCAACAAAAACCTAAAACAATCCCTAACCTTATTGTTTACCGATTTTTATGCACCTTTAATATAGCAAAACCAACTGGTAGTTACATGTTGAATTTGTGATTTTTATTAAGAAAATATTCGATAAAAAGTAACCATGAATAGGCTTCCCTACTATGATTACTTTTTCTTCTTTTCATTTTATTTTACGCCTTCTAACCACTCTTTCGCCCACTCTAAGACCGGTAGTTCGCGATTTGCAAGAAGTACTCCCCATGGTTTAGAAGCACACTTTTGATACTCAGAAACAGCCTCTTCAGCAGTCATCTTTAATGTCGACAATTGAAATTCCTCTTGTTCTACTGGAGTCATCTCGGTTTCCCCAAAAGACTTAATCTGGCAAAGATAGTAATGATTTAAATTGTGGCGGTGAATCTGATTATAGTAGTCGCTAACTAGACCTATTTTACAAAGGACATCTACCTTAACACCTAGTTCTTCCTTTAGTTCCCGGTGGATGGCTTCTTCTGTAGACTCCCCTTCTTCTACACCTCCGCCAGCTGTTTCAATAAAAACGCCAGTCCCGAAGATATCATCGCTGTGTACCCGCACGAAGTAAAAATATCCCTCTTCATCTATCACAATGGCTCGCACAATTTTTCGATCATGCGTAATCGTTGTCTTCTCCCACTGCGTATCTTCTAATGTCAATGCTAATTCCTTCACTACCAAACTCTCTTTCTACAGTATTCCTCTACGTAAATATCATTAATAACACAAATAGTACAAGCAATCCAATACCTAGGATTAACTCAACCTTCCCAACTCGGATTGCATCCTCATCCTTTTGACTTCCTACCTTCTTACGCGCTTTGAAATCATTGATGAGCCCATACTGCTTTTTGAACACGATGAGATATCCAAAAACAGCAAAGGTTATCCCGAGAACAAATAGGATAGTTTTTACCGTGTGCATAAGTCTCACCTCATTATTAATCGTAATTCTATTATACCATCTATTGAAATAAGCTGTTATCTGATATCATCTCTAATGTTTAGGGCTCACTTTTATGAAAGCAAACAAACTAATGACTGAACTTTTAAAAAATCTTAAAAAATGGTACACTAATGCTATAAATTCATAATTTAGGAGTGTAACGATGAAAAACAAAAATTTTATTAGGCTCTGTTACTGTTCTTCTGCTCTTGTATTTGCGGCATGCGGTAACTCTACTAAAGAAACAAAAGAAACGACTACTGTTCAAACTACGGAAGCTGTTAAAGAAACAACGACGCAAGCAACCACTCAAGCAACGACAACAACGGGAGCTTCTTCAGAAGAAAAAGAATTCTCACTCAATGACACTCAACGTGTTGGACGAGACGATACTGGATACGTCAATGTTCCTAAAGATTGGGTCAACTTTAAAGATGTGAATGGAGGACCACAATTCCAGTACTCAGCACTCGATGGGTACAACATTATTACGTTAAATGGATTCACTCAAGATCAAGCAAAACCTGGTGAAGGAGAAACTTGGGGAGCAGAGATGATTGCCAATCGTCTAGCGGCTAACTGGAGTGGTCAGCAAAATGTTGATAAAATCCAAGGTTCTAAAACAAAAGTATCCGGAATGGATGCTTACCTCTTACAACTCTTAATGAAAGACGGAAAATACTACTTTACTTGGATTTTTGAAAAAGGGGATAAAGTCTATACCGCTTCTTTTGAAGGAGACAAAAAGACAATTGTAACCATGATTGCGCTTATCGAAGAAACTTGGGGTCTAGATCCTAAGAATCCTGGAAAATAATCACTAGCAACCTAAAAGAGACTAATCCACGCGATTAGTCTCTTTGTTATCTCCTATCTATCCTCATCCTTTGTAAAATGTTTTTTATTTAAATTCAATCTGCTAAGTGATATAATACGAATATAATAAATCTGTTGAGGAGAACAATTATCTTGAAAAATAAAATTTTATTAGGTTCCGTAACGCTTCTATCTGCGTTAATGGTAGCGGCTTGCGGGAACGGCGAAAAGAAAGCAACGGAGACAACAGCAGCACCAACAACCCAAGCAAACACAACTGCAACTGTAACGACTACAACAACTGCTGGGGCTTCATCTGACGTAAAAGAAATCTCACTTGCAGACACTCAACGAATCGGGAATGCTGATACTGGTTATCTCAATATCCCTAAAGACTGGATCAAGAATAGCGAAACTAAAGTACAATATGTTTCACCAGATCAGTATAATGCTGTGGTGCTATACAATTTTACTAAAGATAAAGTAGAACTTGGAAGCGGTGAAACATTTGGTGCAGAGTTAATGGCTAATCGTACATACGCTAAGCTTAAAAACTCAAAAGAGGTCGACCAAATAAAAGGTGTAAAAGCCAAATTTGCTGGCGAGGAGGCTTTCTTACTGAAAGTTCTATTTACAGATGGTAAATACTACCTCTGTTGGTTTTTCCAAAAAGGTGAGAAAATATACGCCATCGAAGCTGAAGGCTCTGAGGATATGCTTAATGCTTTAAGACCTGTTTTCGAACAAACATGGAGCTTAGAGGCAAAAACTCCCGGACAATAATCAAAAATCTGAACTAAATGAAGGAGATCAATTATTATGAAAAACAAAATTTTGTTAGGTTCTGTAACGCTTCTATCCGCATTATTGGTAGCGGCTTGCGGGAACGACGAAAAGAAAGCAATGGATACTGTTGCAGCACCAACTACTGAAGTCGCTAAAGAAACTACGGCTACACCCACTACAACTACTCCAACAACAACTGCTAACGCTTCTTCTACTACTAAAGAAGTTTCACTTTCGGATACTCAACGCGTTGGCCGTGAAGCATCTGGTTATGTCAATGTTCCTAAAGATTGGATCGCATACCAGGATAAAAATACTGGTTCTCAATTCCAGTTTTCTTCACCAGATAAATACAATGTGCTATCAATGAACGCGTACACTAAAGATACTGTCAAACTTGGTGACGGAGAGACTTTTGGCGCAGAGTTAATTGCGAATCGTTTGTATACCAACTGGCAAAATGACAAACAACAGACTAGTCTACAAGGTTCAAGAGCTAAATTTGCTGGAGAGCAAGCTTACTTAATGAAAGTAAAATTTTCAGATGGAAAATACATGTATGAGTGGGTCGTTCAAAAAGGTGATAAAGTGTACGCTATCGCAATAGAAGGTACAGCGGATACGATAAATAATTTAAGACCAATTTTAGAACAATCATTTGGATTAGATCCAAAAACTCCTGGGAAATAATCACGACTTGCATACTAAAAGAGACTGATTCGCGTAATCAGTCTCTTTCTTTATTGTTATGCTCTTGTTGCCCACTCTTCGCGTAAAATTCCAAACTTTACGCTGTCATAATACTTTCCTTGATAGTAACGGACTTTACGGATTTGACCTTCTTTTAGGAACCCTAATTTTTCAGCAACGGCCATCATCGCACTGTTCCCACTCCAAGTCGTCATTCCAATATGTTCGAGCGCATCGATTTCTTGGAAAATGGTATCCACCCACTTCGTCAGCGCGTTTGTTGCAATTCCCTCGCCCCACAACTGGTCGTCATAAATCACAATCCCAATTTCTAGCCACCGTGTAGCTTCATCCACCCATGATTTTGAAACCATCCCCACAGGCAGACCTCCAGCGACAATACATCGGCAATCTTCGCTCATTAAAAAGTTCGCAACCAAGCTCGCTTCAAAACTTTTGGCATCGTCAAACTTGCGATAATCATTAAAATACGGTGCGTTCCACTTCGTCCACTCTGGTTGATCCGTAGAAAAACCAATCTTCCAAATCTCTTGCAGAAAGCTTTTGTTAAATGGCTCTAGTTGAACTTCGGTCGTTTTCTTTAAGCTTGCCAATGGTTCATGCCACCTTCAACATTCGTCACGTCAAAGCCTTTTTCTTCCAAAAATTGACAAGCTCTTGCTGAACGCATGCCTCCTTGGCAGATGACGTAGTATTTTTGCTCAGGATTCAATGTTGTATACTCTTGTTCCAACGTACTTAGAGGATAGTTCTTTGCGGTTGGAATATGTCCGCCTTGAAATTCTCCCTTTTCTCGTACATCTAACACCGTGATATCACTTGTTTGATATAATTCTTTAAACTCTTTTGCTGCGATTTTTTTCATGCTTTTCCTTCACCTTTCTCCTATACAAACAAATTTTAATCCTTCTCTATCCTTCTAAATTCACAGTCCAGAAGGTGTCATTACATCATCCCTACCGATTGCATAAATGCATAAATAATAGTAGAGCCAATAAATTTAAAGCCTCTTTTCTTCAAATCTTTACTAATCTTGTCCGAAAGCTCCGTTTTTGCTGGGACTTCTGTGATGGATTTCCAAGAATTAATGATTGGGGTATGATTAACGAATCCCCATAAATAGTCGCTAAACGAACCAAACTCTTCACATATCTTAAAGTAAGCTTTAGCGTTGTTAGCAACAGATTTTACTTTCAATCGATTTCGGATGATTTCTTTATTTTGAAGGAGCTCTGCTTCCTTCTCTTCATCATAGTTCACCACAATTTCTGGATCAAAGTTATCAAAAGCTTTACAAAGTCCTTCCATTTTTTGAAGAATCGTAGACCAACTGAGCCCCGCTTGCATTCCTTCTAAACAAAGTCATCTTAAATAATTCCTTATCGTCAAAGATAGGGATTCCCCACTTTTCATCATGGTATTTTTGTTCAAGTAGACTGTGGTTAGCCCAATCACATCTTTTTGTTTCCATATTTACTCCTTTTCCATAAGAGTTTTAGGGTTCGGATTCCCTATACAGTAGCGTTCTCATCCAATACCCAAATTTATTAGAATTCATCTCATTATGGCATTTCTATACCTATTTGTCAGTAAATATATCTTGGGGACTGTTTTATAAAAAAATGAAAGCAGACTTCCCTTCCGCATTTGAGTCTGCTTCATTACTCCTCACTTCTGAAATTTTATTATTCATAGATAAAACGAATCACTTGGTCGTCCACATCCACTTGAGCTTCAATCCCAAAAGGAATAATACAACGAGGGGTCGCATGTCCCACATTAATATTGTAAACAATGGATAGCTGCTTCTCTCCTAATTCTTCCAGGAGAATCTCTTTATACTCTTCATAATAGGTTTCATTTTGTGGTTTTCCAACAAGCACTCCAGACACCACATCAAAAAGTCCATAGCGTTCTAGCGTTTGAATCATCTTTCGGAAGCGTTCTGGAGTCGGTTGTTCTTCACCTGTCTCCAGCAGAAGAATTTTCCCTGCCCATTCTTCTAAAGTAGGAAATAGTTGATACTGTTGTACAAGTCGAACCGTATCCTCATATCTTGAATTTTCGAGACATTCCGACATGGATTCCAAACATCCTCCTAGGATTTGTCCTGTAAACTGAGCAGCCCCTGAAAGCAACTCAAACCCTTGATTTGGAAAACTCGGCATCGAAACCCCTAGTCCTTTTTTCACTAAAGTCTTCTTTCTTGAACCCAGATGTTGCTTGGTCGGATTTCGGTAATTCTTCCTGTTGTCAGTAACTCTTCAAAATACGATTTTGTATACGGAAGCATTTCACTTGAAAGTTCACACACATCCGGTAAAAAGGCTTGTCCATAGAAACCGCGAACGCCCACCTTATGCAACATCAAATGATTGATGGTCGTATCTGAGAACCCTAAAAAAATCTTTTGCTTAGCGACTTTTTTAAGCGCGTCCTGTTCAAACAAATAAGGGAGTAAGCGATACGTATCATCTCCGCCAATGGCACATAAAATCAACTCTATCGAATCATCCTGAAAAGCGGTTAGTAAGTCTTTTGCTCTACATTCTGGATGTTGCTTTATAAACTCAAGCCCTTTTAATGCATGAGGTAAAAACACAACTTCTACCCCATATTCTTCTAAACGTTTTTTCCCAAGATTGAGTTCATGTTGAATGAAACTCTCTCCTAAAATGCCGCTAGACAAACTGACAATACCAATCTTCTTTACTTTCATCGAACTCTCCTCTATTTCCTATTTTCTGTGTTCTTCCACTTCTTTCCCTAAATATTTAATATAGATTTGACACGGATTCCATTCATCCCACAATGTCGGGAAGCATTCTAACTCCTTATACCCCATCGCCTTATAAAAAAGATTCGTGCAATCATACTGTTCGTAATGCCCCATTTTCACAGTCTTCACTTGAGAATAAGTGTACCCTAAACTCCGTGCTAGTTGCTCATACGCCTCATTCAATTTTTGGCCGATTCCTTTGCGGTGAAATTCCTTTTTGACTCCCATCACAAAAATATCTGCACAATCCTCACTCGTAGCATTCAACACAACATATCCTGCGAGCTTATTCTCTACAAAACAAGCTAGAAACGGTTTGTCCATCGCATCATCGACATATTCCTGCGTGCTTTCTGGCATTCCAAACCATTCTGGAAGATCATATAAAACTTCTTTTGAAATCGATTCTTTTTCCTTTTTATCTATAATTTCTCTAATACTCATGTTCATCTTTAATTCCTACTTTCTTTAAAAATGCTCGCGCTAATGCGATTTGCCGTTCTCTTTCAGCTCTAATGCGGTCTAAGTCTATAGGATCCTTCAGTTGGATGACTTTGATTGCGTAATCGGAAGAAACCATCGCATGTCCTCCTCATATGAGCTGATGCTATGGCTTGCGCGTACACCCTGGCAGCAAACTTACTGATATCCGCCTTCGACCGCTTTGATAACGTGTTGGCTAAAAATCCTGCTTGACGAAGCTGATAGGAGCTTATCTTGCCTTCGAGTCGCTGTAGAAATACATTCAAAGTTTCCTCTAGAATAGATTCCTTATCAGCAAAGTTTTCAATATCCTCTATAAACTTACGGGCATTTTCAACAGCCCATCGAGCGACCTCTTTATGCGGTAATTGTTCAAGGATTGTTTCTAACTCCAGCCTCTTCTGGGGGATATCGGTGACTTTTAATTTTATATTCAGACGGAACTTTCACGTCCCCATTGATATAACGATTTCTCTCCCACTCATTCCAAGAATACTCTTCTGGCTTCATTGATTTCGCCTCAATTTCCTTTAAACTATACTGTCATTATACCAAATCACTTAGGCAAGAATAGTTTTTATTTTTCCACCCCTGGAGCCATCACCTTGGGCTCGAGTTTTTTGATATCTTTTTGAGAAAATAACCAAATTGAAAAGAACATCAATAAGATTCCAGAGACGATAATCCCCATTGCTGCTCCACTACCGACCCCTTTCCCTGTCAAAGTTCCTAATGTATCTGCTATAAGTCCAGCTGTGGCATAGGCGACAACATATCCCATTTGAGAAATAAAACCAATAATTCCCCACGCTCGTCCTTGAACGTCTTGCGGGATATTGATACGGATGAGGTAATCTAAACAGTTATTTGCTACTGGCAAGGTGGAAAAGAATAAAAATCCAAAGAAACAAATGAGTTCAATCTGCCATGAAAAACCTACGACTGCCATAAATAAACCCGCTAAGCCTAGGGATATTTTCAATGCTTTGATATACTCTTTTTTGATTCCCTTAACGCCTAAGAAAACTGCCGTCACAAGCATCCCACTCGCGCATATCGTCTCTGTGACTCCTAAGATTTGAGCGTTAGAAAAAGACAAAACAAAAGGTTCCACTAGAATTTGAAAGATACCCATGAACAGCGTTAAGAAAGAAGAAGCGAATACTAAAGCAAGAACACTTCTTCTTGAACGAACAACTATCCAGCCATCATTGAGACTCTCAAAAAATTTTTTCGGTTCTTGTGTGACATTGGAAGGAGTTCCGAGTCGTACAACTGCTGCCGCAAACACTGTTAGAAAGAACGTACAAATATCGATGATTAGAAGCCATGTTACATCACCAATCGACAAAAGTAGACCTGCAATCATGGGCGCCAAAAGATACCTCGCACTTCCAGCAAGAGAGACAAGTCCACTTGCTTTAGAGAACTCCTCTTTCGTCAGAAGATCGGTAATGGTAGCCTTATAAGAAGGCTCTAGAAGTGCAGAAAATACAGAGCTTATGATCACTCCGATGCAAATTTGTCCTAGAGTGACTTCTTGCATCCACATGGATACGAGAATATAAATAACACCAAGTGCTGAAAGGCCGTCCCCAATCATCATGAGAAGCCTACGATCATATCGGTCCGCTAACACTCCAGCTGGAACTCCTAACAGTAAAGTCGGTAAAAAACCTAATAAGGTCACGATACCCATGCTGGCTGCGCTCCCTGTTTGGTTGAAGATATAGACTCCAAGCCCAAAACTAGTGAGTCCGCCTCCGATTGATGAGATAAACTCTCCTACCCAGAGCAGAAGAAATCTCTTGAAATTACGACTCATTCACGTCGTCCTCCTTAACTTGACTTTCTAGCAGTCGTCCCACACGTTCTGTTTCAAAGAACAGTTTCCGATTCGTTACAACCACTAGAACCCCCGCGATCGTGATAAAAATTGTTTGAATACATTTCGTTTGTGGCGTCATCGCAATTTTTTCTTGCATAATATTTACAAACAAATGAAAAATAATGGTTGCCATCATACTTCTGTTGTTCTTTACATAAATCCACGTTTGTATAAATACAAATAGAATCACGCTTACTAGAAAATTCAGAACATAAAAACACTCCCTATTTCCGTTAATCCATGATGATACGTTCCAGGAACCCTAGAATAAAAGGAATATGCCAAGCTGCCCAAATGAATCCAAATAGAACAGATTCTTTAAACCAACTGTGATATTGTCCAACTGCATCTTCTCCGTATCCTCTCCATCCAACCTCTTCAATGACAGAGGCAAGAGCCAATGTAAGAAGAGCAGAAGTTCCAGCTATAGAAAACGAAAAATCTTCTGTAAAAGAGAGCTGATTCAAAGAACCTCCCAATAAAACGGAAGTGACAATTGATGCTAGAATTACCAACCCATAAATGATAATAGCTTTCAAAAGAACACTTGGTTTAATACGATAAAAACCGATGATTTTTCGTTTGAAATCTTCTTTTAAAAGCTTGCTTTTAGACGCAAAAACAGTAGTAATTGCTATGAAAGCAGGCATTACTAACCCCAATAACATAAACGCCATCATAAGAGCTTTATTTTGAAAAGTTCCCGCTAAAAACCAAAGTCCCCATGTTAAAACGAATACAAGTAAATAAAAACGAACAGGTCTATAAGTATAGGATTCTTTATTTTCCATTTTTTACGCCTTCTTTCGGTTATCGATGATATCTCCTATAAATTTCATCGTTCCACGTTTTGCACCTAGTGTCTTCTCAGCTATATCGATATACACTTCTATATCTTTATGGGTGTACTTCCCTTCATCAAAAGCTTGTTGTCCCAAGATCAATAACATTTTCACGCGTTCTTCAATATGATTGCAGTCAAAAACTTCCTTTGCTATACCTTCTTTCGTAACTTCAACAAGAAACGGAATCGCTTCTTGGGCAATCCGTTGATTCACTCGATTATGCATAAGGAGATTTTCTGTTGCATCAATGGTTCTGGCAATTCCCGCTTCATTTTCAGTAGGGCGAAAGGCTGCAATCACCGCAATAAATTTTTGGGAAACAGGTAAAGAGCTCTGTAACACTTCATTCGCTCTTTGTACTTCTTCGCCAATCATAAGGTCAATTACGGCTTCAAGCGTGGCTTCTTTACTCGGAAAATAATAATAGTAAGTTCCTTTCGCAATTCCTGCTGTTGCAATAATTTCGTCAATACTTGTGTTCTCATACCTTTTTCAACAAAACAATTGATAGGCAATTTTTAGCAGTTCTTGTTTTTCTCTTTTTCACCTTTTTCATATCCATTCTCCTTTATCGACTTCTGGTCGATTTTAGAATAACTCTCCTAGAATCCTTTGTCAATAAAATCGACTCACAGTCGAATTCAAACTAAAAAAAACAGTAAACCTTTCGATTTACTGTTCTTTTTAATTTCAAAGCCTGCTTTTAAGTTAAGGATAGTGTTGCAAGACCCACTTTTTAAAGAGCCGTGCCCTATCTCTCAGGGCTTACTTTTTTCTTTGGTTTCGGAGCGGGAAGTTCATCATAGATAGCTTTAAACAAATTCGTTAAGAACTCCTTATCCTCTACATTTTCCACCAAAATCATTTCTTTTTGCCCCTTCATAAGGCTTTTTCCAATGAAGCATCAGGCATGTTTTTTCTGGCAGCTGTCACATTTTTGATTAGGAATCGATCATCATAAATGCCACCAATAACCTTTTCCCGGTAATACAGAATATATTCCCCCATCATTGCTCGATAGCGGATATCCTCTAATCCTGATAATTGTTCTAAAATATAGGCTAAATATTCCTTGCTAGAAGCCATCTTTTCACCTTCTCCCGTTACTTCCAGATTGCATGACTAAGATGAATACATCCTTTCTACTTCATCTCTACCCATTTATTGTTATCCATAATGAATGGTTTTGCTAAGCCTTCTCCGGTATAATCTTGGTATTTCGTTGAAAGATACTTGTAAACATCTTCTTTGGAAGCAAATTTAATCGCTTGATATGGCTCCTCAAACGTCAACTTCTCAACGAAAAGGAACCCGTCACTCGTTGGCACTAATACACCGACATGGCCAATAAAGAGAGACTCGCCATCCAGATTGTCATGAATCACTACGGAAAGCATTCGTGCATTCTCATTAAATTTGAACTGAGAGAGGAATTGCTCCATTTTTGCAGCATGCACTTTCACATTGGTTGTCGCTTCTGTTTTTACTCTCGAGAATAATCGATTTAACGCTTCTTTATCCTCAGAACTAAATAACTTTCCTTTGTCAATGGCGTCATTATCAACGAAAAGGAGCGTATCATCTTTTTCAATCGGAGGAATCTCAATGCTATTTTTCAATAAAGCATAGGTATTAATGCGGCAGTTCGTTCCGACAAAATCACCCATCTTCTCATTCCAAAGATTACTGATTTTCTCTACGTCATACTCTGTCTTGGTGAAAGTCGCAAAATCTCCTTGTAGACCTGTCTCGCCCACAATTTCATTGTACTTCTTCACCAGTTTTAAGAATGATTCTACACTCTCTTTATCAATATAAGCAGACAGTAATGCCTTCACTTCATCAATGCTACTCTGGTTCGACATATTCGTATAGGATGCGACCCATTGCGGCGTTTCTTCCTTTGTGCTTGCGACCGTTGTCGATGGAGCAGTTGTTTCCGTCACACTTTTCGACTCGGATCTTACTAATGTCTGTGCACATCCAGCTAATGTCAGTAGCGTTGCCGCACATAAAACCTATTTTTATGGTTCTAGAAAAATTTTTCATTGATACTTCCTCTCACTTTCCTTCTAATCCTATTTTTAATTCATCATTCTCTTACCAAGCATAATTAGGTTCCTCGCAAGCCGCCATTGCTTCAAGCAGCTCTTCTGGCGTCACCTTTTTTAAACCACCATACACAGGATCTTGTTCATGTGTCATGGAGTCTAAATAATAAATCGCTGAAATATCTTTTCCATCTGGAGTCAATTCATACCCAATTCCAATCACATTATGCTCCCCATTTTTTCCAGGATAAATTTTGGAAAGGGTAAAAGTGTAATACATTGGATAGCCATCATCAATATTTTTGCGAACGCGCTCCTTGAATACTCTCATCTCTTCAGAATTTGTACTTGCATTCGTGACAGAAGCTAGACGATATCCGGCCTGCCCTTCCTTAGGCACCGAATAGCCAAATAAATGCTGATTCAACACACGAATGGCATCTTTATTATGCGTTCCAAAAGGTACATAAGTTCCCATCTCCTGTGCCAGTTGTCGCTGAGAAACGAATTTCCCCTGAGTGGAAAGGATCATACTTACTGTGGCAGGCGCACAGAAATACCATTCTTCTTGAATTTGCGGAGTGACAGCTAAAATCTTCTTACGACGTTGCGACGTTGGAGGCACAGCCTCGGTTGTAGTTTCGTTTTGTGTTTCTTGAGTAGTGACACTCGTTATTGTTTCTTGCGTAGTCACTGGCATGGCAGTCGTTGTTTCACCTCGTTTGCGACTGCTCTGCCTCTTGCTTTGAAGTTGAGGTTTCGATAGAAGTATCAAAGGTCGTTGTCTTGTTTTGTTCGTTAGGAGACTGGCAAGACGATAATAGCAACACATTCATACATAGCAGCAAAATAAGACTCTTTTTCATCCTAATGCCTCCATTCTCTCTTCTTAAGGATGACAACTATATCACTTTGCTTTTGGCCCAACATTCTCTCATCTAAACCATATATTTACTGGAGTCTACGATTCTTTTATACGTGCCATTGATCTATTGGATGATTTCTCCATACTCCTTTTCCACATAGAAATCGCACTGACATTTGAATGCGGTTTCATTTTTTCTCAACTATAATCTATCCTATTCTGTTGAAAATACAACAAAACTTCTGTGAAGATTAGGAGTTTTTCGCATGGAAATTTTCACCTACATCTATGTACTTGAGGAAGCTTTATATTGAAAGCCGTCCAAACAAAAAACGAGCACCCGAAGATGCCCGTTTGGTTTTAGAATAAATCAATAATCAACTTGAAGTTTAGGATGGTTAGGATAATTGCTACCGCATATCCAAGGAAAGTATTCCATTTGGCGTTGGTAAATTTGCCCATGAGTGATTTCTTTGAAGTGAAGTAAATCAACGGGAAGATGGAAAATGGTAACGCCACTGATAAGAATACTTGTGAGTAGACCAAGAGTTGGTCCAATGTTTTTTCTTGTGCCCCAAAGAGGATTGCCACTACAATCACAGGTAACAACGCAAATAATCGCGTTACGAGTCGGATAATCCATTGTGGTAATTTCATATGCAAGAAGCCTTCCATCACGATTTGTCCGGTCAATGTTCCCGTGATGGTTGAATTTTGACCACTAGCTAATAGAGCGACCGCAAACAGTGTCGAAAGAGTGGAACTTGCGACTGCCCCGGCAATTTTGGAGTCTTGCAACGCATTGTACATTTGCGAGAACGCTGAGATTTCAGAAGCATGTCCGAAAAACAATGCGGCTCCTAAAATTAATAACAGCGAATTCACGATGAATGCTAAACTTAATTGAATATTTGAATCCCATGTCATAAAACGGACGGCTTTACGAATATCGTTTGGATTATTGTAATCGACTTTTCTTGTTTGAGACAGTGACGAATGTAAGTATAGATTATGCGGCATCACGGTTGCTCCGACAATCCCGAGTGCTAATGTTAATATACTCTCGTGCCCTGGTGCTGTCTTATCAAACAACTGCGCTGTCGGCAAGAATCCTTGGAAAATTCCAGAGATACTTGGGTCTGCTAGCGCTACAAGATACACGAAAATCAAGAGAATTGTAAAAATCAAGGTCGATACAATCGCTTCGATTTTCTTGAATCCCATCTTCATAATTCCTAACAGTAAAAATACGTCTAGAACTGTAATAAAGATGGCTCCCATAATTGGAATGCCAAACAAGAGATTCAATGCAATGGCCGACCCTAGCACTTCTGCTAAGTCAGTAGCCATCAGCGCTAACTCGACAATCACCCATAAAATATGACGCAACCATTTAGGTGCATGATGAGCCGTCGCTTGCGCTAAGTCCATTCGTGTCACAATTCCTAGTTTTCCAGACATTTGTTGCAACTGCATCGCAATTAATGATGAAACAAGAATAACAAAGAGCAATGTGTATTTATAAGAAGCTCCTCCAACCACACTCGTTATCCAGTTTCCTGGATCCATGTATCCTACCGCTACAAGAGCACCTGGTCCCAAGAAAGCTCGTAAATTTTGCCAAAAATGATTATTATTAGGAGTTTCTATCGATTGATTCACTTCTGAAAGTGATACTTTTTTACGTGTAGACATCTTGTTCTCTCCTTTCTACTGTAAATAATTTTCATATTATGTAAATTGTCTGAAAACAAATCATGTTCAATAAAAAACAGTGCCTATTATAACACTCAGGCGACCATCGCGCAATGTGAGATGTTACAGTAGGCACTGCTTTATGTAAATTTATTAACTCTGATGAACTATAATCGAATACCGCTTCCCCGCTTGAGGCAACTGCTCCAGAAGCGCATCGTTGGTTTGGCTCTTCCCCATGAAGAACATGGTCGTTGTGCCATCCTTTTGTTCAATTCTGACAGCATATCGGCTGCCTCCACTCTGTCGACCACGCATGGAGTCAATCGAAATCTGGCGAATCGATGCTATAGGGATGCAACGCTTTTTGAAACAGAACGCCACGTGAATGTAAAACATCCCATTCGCAATATGAAACGGCGCAGTGAACGGACCTCCGCTCTGTTTTGCAGCTGTCCATCGGCGAACGAAAATGACGAGCACACACATCGCAACGAACCCAAAACTCATCAGGAATATTAGCGGAATGCCCTGGCCCACTCCACTTTCTATTGTTGTCATCTCCATTCCTCCTTTGCATCAACGATTCGTTATGCCAATTTTTTATATATTTTTGTCGCAATCCATACAATTACAATCGCCATGAATAAAATTCCAGTTTCAGCGATTCCAGCTCCAACGACATTTCTTTGATAGAGCGCTGCAAAGCAATCCGCCATCATATGTAGTAAAACCGAACCGCATAAATACTTTTTATTCTCAACGATGACACTGTAATAAACGATAATGGTACAGCCAATATGAATTCCAATTGAACTGATTCTTTCGAGAACCGTTATCACAGCTGTTTCAACATTAAACTGTGCTGCAGCTTGAAAACTTTGCATGGCGACAGCTGCATTCTTTTCAGTAACATGTAATGCCTTCAGCACAGAATCGACACTTCCATTCTGAAGCGATGTCGCAATCACTAAGTAAAGCAGAATCACTGGAAGGACAACTGTTAGAATTTCAATTACTCCGTGCCCAATTCCATACAAAACTGCATTTTCACGGGTGCGATGCTTTTTCATAATGAATTTTAATACGATATAGCGACCACATTCCTCAAAAATACCTGCCATAATCATTCCATATAAAATGAATGCTACTATATTTCCATTTAGAAATTGAGAAATCGGATTATCTGCAAGTAAAAAGAAATAATGGAAGCCTGATTCAAGAATTCGAGCAGAAATAATAAATCCTAATGCCCCAGCAATGAAATAACTAATTTTTACTTGACCTTTATGGGTTCTCATCCAATAAACGGTAGGTAAAATTCCTATTAAAAGAAGCAAAACAATCGTCACGATTAATGATGGAATCGCGGTTGGTCCAAGAACGATTTGATTAAATCCACTCATGCTTGATCACCGTCCCAGATTTCAATACAGAATCCTTTATGGCCACACTCTGAGCAAGTTAAATTCCGGGTTGTTGGCGTATGCTTTGCAAAGAAAGCTTCTTTCTTTCCTGGTTTAAATTCTTGATGGCACTCAGGGCAAATATATTTAACGTGTTTATAGTAATAGTTACATACCCAAATAAGCCATACCGTCGCAAAAAGAGCCCATAGCGCAAATCCCCACCACATTCCTTTGAAAATCCAGAATGCAATCGACACCCACTGAAGCGCTCCGACCACCAATCCTGTTGAAAGTATCATCCGGTAAAGTTTTTGAGTTGTTTTTTTACCTTTCATCACTACTGCTATGTCCGCAATGGATTCAAGTGAAAAAGGATTCTTTGTTTTGGACTGTCGACTGTAATTCACGCAATTTTTCCAATTGATCTTGTTTCTCTTGAATTTCTTCCATCAATAGGCCTTCCTGTTGTTCTATTAAAATCGAAATCACTTTTTCAGGATGTTCTTCTTCTAACAATTGAGAAATGGCATCGATAGGTACATCCACCTCTCGAAGAAAACAAATGACTTTTAGACGTTGAAGATCACTTTCAGAATATAATCTTCTTCCCCTTCAGAAAGTTCTGTCGGAATTAAGATACCCTCTTTTGTCATAATACTGAACGGTTCGAACGGTCACATTGCAAAGTTTCGCAAGCTCACCTGTCGTATATTTTGACATAGCTTTCACCTCCTTAATGCCTGCATATTACTACATTACGTAGCGTTACAAGCAATACCTAACGTTAGGGGATTTTTCGTTTTTCTATTAAATACTATATTAAATGCTAATTTTATTTTTTTCCACCTCTTTTAAGTAGGTTTTAGGTTCGTCGTGCAAAGTATAGTTATCCAAACGGAAAGGAGAAGCTCCCCCACCAGGCGAGCGGTGACAAACATGAAAACTATCGTAATTATCCCTTCATATGAACCAGAGGAAAAATTAGTTTCTTTAACGAAGCAACTATTCGCCAAAGACATAGAAGTAGTCGTTGTCGATGATGGCAGTGGGGAGAAATATCTTCCTATCTTCAACCAACTCACAGGACCGACCGTTATAACGCATCCTGAAAACAAAGGAAAGGTGAAGCGCTCAAAACCGCTTATCGATATATTAGAGAAACTCATGCTGATGAGGAAGTAGCTATCGTGACGGCAGACTCTGACGGACAACATAGCCCCGAAGACATCGTGCGCATCGCCACCAGGGCATCCCTTGATAAAGACAGCCTCGTACTAGGCGTTCGAAACTTCGACGGAACCCACGTGCCACTCGAAGCCGTGTAGGAAACAAAAATTACCTTAAAGATTTTCGAGCTGACCAGCGGAACGAAACTTAGCGATACACAAACAGGTCTTCGTGGATTCTCAAGCACACATTTAGAGAAAATGCTTGAAATCTCAGGATCACGTTTCGAATACGAAATGAATGTGTTGATGATTTGGGCAAAAGAAAAACGTCCCTTCTGCGAACTAGAAATTCAAACCATTTACGAGAACAAAAATGAGGGCTCACACTTTAACCCTCTTCGCGATTCATTCAGAATCTACAAAGAGATTTTCCAATTCGCCCTATCATCAATTCTCTTTTTTTCTAGACTACACCCTCTACGCCTTCCAGATTTTTATCGGCGTACCACTCGTGACCGCTAACTTGGTCGCAAGGGTGATTAGCGCAGGATTCAACTTCTTCGTGAATAAGAAGTTCGTCTTTGCCAGCGACAAACCCGTTCTCAAAGAACTCGGCGGCTATATTTTACTCGCCAGCTTCTCATTAACGCTAAACACATCGATTTTAATGGGCCTCAGCTACGGATTCGGCATCGGACCACTCATTGGTAAAATCATCACCGAAATCGGGATGTTCTTCTTTAACTGGTTTGTACAGAAGAAAGTCATTTTTGGACAAGAGAAAGGTGTGCATTATGTCAAATAACAAAAAAGGAAAAGCACTCAGAAAAATCTTAACGACCGCTTATACGGCAGTCCTCATCGGGGCTTCAGGGATGGTCATCGCCGATACGCTTTTTATCTCAAAGAGCTTGGCAAAGTTCAGTAATGAAACGGCTGCGGCAACGAACACATCTACTGGAACTAGCGCAAGCGGCACTGGAACGTCGGGGAACTCGAATAATTCAGGCAGCTCAAGTAGCTCAGGAACCTCTACAACGCCAACCGTTAGCACGGTGACTGCCTACGAGGACGATACGAAGTCCATCACGATTGACACGTACGAGCGAAATAACACGCAAATCCACGTCGCAACGGTAAAAATTAAAGGGAACGCCTCGATTAAGACCGCCTTGGCCAATGAAACCTACGGCAGAAACGTAACCGCGAAGACTTCAACGACCGCTAAAAGCGTAAACGCAGTCCTTGCGATTAACGGAGACTACTACGGAGCTAGAGATGCTGGATACGTCGTTCGTAACGGAAAATTGCTACGAAGCCAGAGCCAAAGTGCCGACCAAGAAGACTTAGTCATCTACAAAGACGGAAGCTTCGGCATCATCAAAGAAGGCGACATCACAGCCCAACAGTTAGTGGACAACGGCGCGGTGCAAGTCTTGTCATTTGGCCCAGCGTTGATTGAAAACGGACAAGTAGCCGTAGATAGTTCAGATGAAGTTGGGAAAGCCATGGCAAGCAACCCGCGTACCGCTATCGGAATCATCGACGACAGCACTTATGTATTCGTAGTGTCGGATGGACGTACTAGCGAAAGTAAAGGATTATCGTTGAAGCAGCTAGCTGAGTTTATGAAAGAATTAAACGTCACAAACTGCTTATAACTTAGACGGTGGCGGATCATCAACCATGTATTTTAACGGACAGATTATTAACAAACCGACCACAAATGGTCGAAACATCGAAGAAAGAGAGGTGAGTGACATTGTCTACTTATAAAAAGAAAACAGGACTGACATTCTACACAGTCGCAACAGTGGTGACACTAGTCGTCGGAACGGTGTATGAATTCTTCAGCCACCAAGTCTACTCCCCATTCATGTACTTGCTCTTTATGATTCCACTCGTGCTAGGAGTGGTGCCAAATCTCGTAGCAAAAATGACCGGGAAAACCTTCCTGGAGTCAGAAGACGCACAAGCAGCCTACAAGATGGGTGTGCTCACCTTTATCTTCGGCAGCTTCCTCAAAGGAGTCTTCGATATCTACGGAACCAGCTCCGTCTACCCAACCCTCTACTTACCAGTAGGTGTGCTGCTACTAGTTGCAGCTTTGGGGTTAGAGTTGTACTACAAAAAGGCAGTTGTTAATATTAACAAACCGGAGCCCTTTACAGGGCCCCGGTTTGTTTTAGTAATAGCACATCGATACTTTCTCAATTATTTTAAATTTCTTTCAATGTAATAATTTCGTGTAAAGTCGACGCATCTCTACCATATCAATTAAGAGTAATTTCTGCGCTGTTCAGAGTTTCTTTTTTCCAACGTGATGAACCTTCATAAATTCTTTTCTGGATTTCTAAATAATCATCATAACTATCTAAATCTACATTTTTAAATTCAATCCACTCATCGCCATTGGTCGTTGAAATTTTACTTCGCTCGATCAATACTTCTCGGTTTTAATCTATTTTCAGCTAGGTGTAAAGATGTATTGGTCTCAAAAATCGGTTCCAATCATTAATATTTTAGCCTTTAACGCATACATCTTCCCAAGTGGTGATTGTTCTCCAAATGGAAAATCAAACCCTTCATTTGGAGCAATTTCAGCCGCTCGATGACCAATAGCCGTAAACGAGTACATCGGATGTTCTCCTCTAATGGCTTGAGGTAAAATTCCAATAAAATTGCTAAAGCTACCCATTGATTTAGAAAAGGACAATTTCTTGTTATAAGGTGGCAAATCCTCTCTAATGCTATCATGCCACTCTACAGGAACTGGAGGATAGTGCCAATTCACAGGATCTGAGATTTCTACAGTTTGAGACGGCACAACAATTGTCCCTTCTTCACCAACAACGTTTCTCAAAGCATTATAAAGACTCTCTGGTCCTCCTATCACATACCCCATAGAGGACATCGAAACATGTGTCAGTACGATATCGCCTCTCTTGATTCCCAAATCTATGAATTTTTGTTCCAAATCTTTCTTCATTACTGGAGTAAGACCCTTTTCTATTGAATCATCCATATATTTAAACATCTTCTGCCCTCTATTCTAACTCTATATCAATGTGTTTTATTCCAGCTTTCCAAAGGGGTAATTCTTTTATTAAATATTGAGGTCGTATATCATACTCACTTAATCTTTGGAGGTCTATCCATTCACATTCATACTTTCCTTCATCCAACGTATGAGATGGAACCTCCCCTAGAAGAGTCACTTTATAATGAAATTCGATCATATGATGGAGTTCGCCTTTATAATCAAATCGATTCTCCACAACAAACATCAACTCTTCGACTTCACAATCGACACCTAGTTCCTCTTTCACTTCTCTGGCTACAGCTTTACGGCTTGCTTCGCCGACTAATATCGCCCCGCCCACTAAGTGATTTTTGGCCTTCTACTTTATAAGTAAGCAACTTTCCATCCTTCACTACAATGGCTGATACTCTAACGCCATATCTATAAGTATCTCCTATTACTCTAAAATCCACGGTCATCACTTCTTTCTGAAAAATGAATACAACTATTATAACACAGTTCTTATCCTTGTGGATTCCGCATAAAAATAACACCTTATCCTACTGACAAGGTGTATCTATTCGTCTATATGAACTCCCACACTTTCCTTGGTTAAAACGACTATTTTTCTCTTTTTATTCTTAATAAAGACGATGATCACTATACAAATCACTAACCCCGTAGCTGCTGGTTTAACGAGCGCCATTCCATTTTCTCCACTAGAAAGGATACTATGGACGACCTTTAATACAGCTCCAGCAATTACAACCCATAATAATTGTCCCCATTTTCGGTTCCAAGTAGTGTAAATCATAAAAATAAAGAATAATAAAATCAATGTACAAACGACTATTTTCTCCGTTGTCCAGCCACTCGTTAAATAGTTCTTTTCAAACTCTAAGAATAAATGAACCTGTTCATCCACTGCTTCCGGTTTTGGAAACCAAAACATACTCGTGAATAAGCCAAAAATCGACATAAACAAAATCGAAAAAGATTGTTTATAAGCACCAATAACAATTGGAATTATAAACAATGGTCTGATATACCAACTGAGAATATTTTGGTGTCTTGAAAAAGCCCACGTAAAAAACTCTCGATTTGTAAAAAACATATAAATCAATACTACTGTTGAAATCGCAAAAATAATCCCATTGTTCTATCTAATTTTTTTATTTTTTTCATTCTCTATCTCCATTAATTCAAAAACTTATTTATCTTTTTACAAAATAATTTGTAATGATACTTCTTTTATCTTTCAACTGTCCCATTCAATAGAACCTTTGCCATTCTCACCACATACAACTCTTCATCTTCATGAACGAGCTTGCTTAGTAATTCGTTTGCGCGAGCCGTATCACCTTTAATGGTGGCATTCAAGGCTTGATAGTAGATAATTTCTAACTGTGGATACTTGAATTCATTCGTCAAGGTGTCGAAGTAGTCGTTACCTGGTGCGCGATGGTTAAGTCATAGAGAGCCTCACTTACTTGTTCGGTTTTCTTGCCTAATATCGGTTCTGTAATCGTCAGCTCGTTAAGCAGTGCATCCAGTTCTTCTCGGCTCAACTCCGGCTGACTCAAAACGACCGAACGAATCAGATAGCTTTCCAAAATATCCTTAAATTCTGGTTTAAGGTCCTCCAATTCCAAGGCCTCTTTGGCTTTCTGAACCGCTGTTTCAAAGTCTCCTGTCATGTAGGCGTAAGAGACTTCTGTCGTTTTTGCATCAATCTGAAGGACAGCTCTTTTGGCCGTTTTATTGAATTCGATATATTGTTTCCACGATGCTAAATCCAAATCCACATGGAGTAATTTCGCTACAATACCTAGATACCATTTATTGATTAGTTGAATCCCCAATAATAATCCTGCGAAGATTACTAGGACTCCCACTGTTTGAAGAAGCGTATCTCTGATTACCACTGCGACACAAAGAATCAGAACCATTGCTAAAATTCCTGCGCTTCTAGTATAAAGTGTGTATTTTTTCGTAATGCTTGGTAATCCATTGTTTCTCCTCCAAACTCTCTCATTGCCACTCAAACCTGCTTGTTTCGGTTTCAAGTACGGCAAACTCATTTTCAAAATACTATCTGAATCCATTATCTCACGTTCACCAATTTGCTTCAATGACTTAGTGAACATTATTGTATAAACGAAAAAAGCAGACAAATTTTACTTCGCCTGCTTCTGATTTAATTTTCTTTTACAGTCCTCTTATCAACTCTTTCTGGACCACAAAGCGACTGTTGCCGTCTTCAGTTGCAAGCCCGTTTGGCACTGAGGTATCAATTTCAACGACGTTTCCTAAATCATGGAGGACTTCAACCGCGATAAATTTTTCAACTGGAAGACTCCTTACTTCCGCCTCTTCCAATCCAAACACTGGAAGCTTGTCCACGAAAGTATGCTCCACTCCGTTCGCATCCGTCAGAATCACCTTGCACCAACCTGGAAACTTATTAAGGTCGAATGCCTCTACAATATTCATTTTACATTCAACCATCGCTTTCTCCTTTTTCTCGAAAGATTTACCCTCTCTCCTTGAACTCATCGAAGTATAGGACCTCGACTTGCCCCGACCAATCCAAGACACAGCCAACGAAGTCCACAAGGTCAAGTCCTGGCATTTCATAAGTGTCGCCGTCATTGACGCTACCCGTTGCATCTTCAATATAAGTCACCTTGTAGCCTCTGTCTGAAGCGATAATGGCAGAAAATAAGCAGCAATATTCCGCGTTCAGTCCTGTAATCACCACTTCATTTACCGAATGGTTCGCAAGAATCGCCTTCAACTCTTCACTCTGGAAAATATTTGGCGAGTCTTTTTCTACGATAAAATCCGCATCCGCAGAAAGCTCTTCGTCAAGCTCTCCTCGCTCATCGCCATTGTAAATAATACTCTCTTCATTCTCATCAATATGACGCGTATGAATAATGAGGTCCCCGCTCGCCTTGAACATCTCTTGTAGCTTCAAAATATTCTCTCTAAGTAGGTCAAAATCCCCGCTAGCTAACATCCCTTTTTGGCAATCTAAAACAATTAATCCTTTCACTTATGGTACTCCTTTAATTTTAATCGGAAAACTACGTCCTGCTTTCGTAACATCCTTTAGTTTAACGATTGTAGTTCTTCTTCCACATACCCTTCTACATCTTCAATCTCTACAAACAGCGGGTCTAAGTGACACAAGAAGTGCCAATCTTCAGTGCCTCGTTTTCTGTAGAGAATCGCTTCGCCGTCTTCACTTCCAAAAAAGCTTCTGTCGACTTCATATCCGTTGCTTTCTAAGAATGCTTTTTGCCTTGCAGAAGTTTGCTTCTCTGGCTTCGACATAGGCTTTCACTTCATCGTTATTCACGACATAAGCATCGATTTTTGTAGCTCCTTCAACAACTTTATCGTTTTTAACGGATAGATTCGAAATCTCTTTCCAAATAATGTCCACATTTTCTTCAGGCTCAAACGAAAATCTAGATAAAGGGACAATATTTCCATTGAAAACAATTTCCATATAATCCGGCAAGTGTTTAGGATTAAAATACTCTACTTCAAAACCATCTTCTGTTTCTAAAGTATATCCCGGGATTTGAGCTACAAAGGCTCTTCCTTCTTCTAAAGAATCAAATGCGACTAAATCCTTTGAGTAATCACTTTGATACAATTCCAATATAACCATCGATAACCCTCCTAAGCTTTTCCTGTATGCTTTGCCTCTGGAATGAACATCATGCAACGTGCTTCCTAACGAATCGCACTAGTCCTTCTTTACAGCCAAAGCTACTTTAACTATTTTGCAACAACTCTTGATGGTCGATGGCCCATTGGATCCAACCTGACCACTCCACCGCCAAGTGAATTTGGTGGTCTTTTACAATAGAATTAGGGCATAGCGCTGGAAACTCGACACAAGTGACCGCCTCAATTCCCTGTTCTACATTACGGAATTGATGTCTCACTCCTCCAATTATGGTCCCGTCTTTTAGTTTCGCTATTCCGACGATTTGATATGGATACTCTTCATCCCGAGGCGTTTGAATTTCCTCTTCTTCGTTAAACCGAATAAAGAATTGCATTGGGAAAGGAGCATTTCCCGTTTTTTCAATGACCTCTAGTTCCTCTTCTCGGGACACTAACGCATAATGCTCTGGACAAACGGACAAATTGACTTTCAAATTTTCGGGGGTATTTAGAAACGTAACGTGATCAATCACCTTGCCTAAAGTTTCTACATCAATTCCTTCTGCATAAATTGTAGTCATGGCTTTTTTTCTTCTTTTCCCGGATAATTTAGTCGCAATCTTTAGACTGACGTCGCCTAATTTTAGCTGATTCTGAATTTTTGCGACAATCGCATCATATCCTAGCTCCACCTTTTTCTCGGTTAGCACTTCACATAATTGTTCCGTTGATGCTTCCCCATCATAAGAAAGTCCCAAGTTTTTTTATAAACTGAAATTACATGTTTTCTTTTCCATTTTTCCAAAGCTTTAGCATCAAAACTTTTTCCATTCATTAGAATATCCATTTTTCTCATCAACTTTCTTTACGCTTACCTTATCTCACCTCTATAAATCTTTTAAAGAAAATAGAGACCATCGCTTCCCCCACTAACCTAAGAGTTGCTTATTTACGATACGCCTCTATTTTTGTGGCTATGTTCTTTCAGAAGCTGTTTGGAATAAACTTTTTCATTCTTTGAGTCTCGAACTTCCTTCCAAAGGATAGCAGCAACGGTTAACTTGTTCGCATACTGATGGCTACTTTCATCTGCACAAAAGTCTTTTAAAAATTGATTCCACTGACAAGCCGAATGATCATACTTGGCATAATCTGACTCTCCATAATAAATTTTTAATCATATCTTGAATCGTAAATTTTAAATCATTATCCCTTTTTACTTTTCGCCAAGCAGTTGCCATATCCGCATTGAATTTAAACGGACTAATCCCTGTTACTGCTGAAAAATAATCTCTAAACTTCTGGTTAAAAGAAAACCCACAGTTCATGAGCGGAGTCTCTAAAGTGATTACTTCGGATTGAGTTTTACGGCTTTTTCCTCAAAGATTTCTCTATTTTATTTCCCTGAAAATACTGTTCAATTATAAAAGTCAATTCTTTCTTCGTCCCTCTATACTCTAATCCAAGAGCCTTGCAAATTTGGGAAAGTTCTTCACGATACCAATAGTATTGGTTAAATTCTTCAAATGATTTTATCTCATTAAAACTAGGTCTGTTTTCCGCCAAACCATCACCTCCAGCCTTCAAATCTACGACGGTAACATCAATTCGTATGCCCCGTCAACGTGTGGACATACACCTATATATACGGTTATTTGATTACAACGAATTCTTCCCATCGTCTAAGTACATCTTTTATTGGCTCATCTAAATAGGTATAAACCTTATCCTGAATCCAATCCGGAATCCCATAAGCTGCCTCGGCGATACTTCCTGTGATTGCAGCAAGGGTATCACTGTCCCCACCAAGAGAAATCGCATTTCGAATCGCATCTTCAAAATCTGTACTCTCCAGAAAGGCAACGATAGCTTGAGGAACCGTATCCTGACACGTTTCATTGAATCGATACGTAGGACGAATTTCATCTAACGTTTTCGAAAGATCATATCCATACTCTTTCTCGATATGTTCCTTAACGCGTCTTTTAATCTCCGCAGGGTTCTCGCTACCATCACCACCGCAGAAATAACGGCACATAAAGATCGCATCCGCTGTTGCCATTGCGCCTTTGATTCCTTCTGGATGGTTATGCGTCACCTCTGAAGAAAGTTGCGCCAGACGTTTCCCCTCGGACGGCAACTCGCCTGTTGTGGCCTCCATCACCCAAGCACACGGAGAAACACGCATCGCAGATCCATTCCCAAAACTATTGTAAGGCTCACGGTTGTCAGTCATAAGCCACCGGTTAAACCTGGCACCGTAATCCGCGTTTGGATACATTCTGCCGTACTTCTTCATGGCATCAATGAAGTCATCCTTCTGTCCACCATTCATGATTGCTTCCGCCACAGCACAGGTCATGACCGTATCATCTGTGAAAAAACAATCGTCCCTAAACAAGGGAAAATCCTTCGTTTTAATATTGTTCCATTCATAAACGGAACCCACAACATCTCCTACTATTGCTCCTAACATATATATTCCTCCTTTTACAAAATTAACTATTTTTGTCAAAAAATGTATATAGACATTTCAAGCTCCTATGACAGTCCTCCTTCTTATACTCTATATCTATGAACCCTCGGAACTATATCCCTTAACTAAAACAGCCCCCAAAAAAATAGAGAGTTACCGATTATTTCTTAATTTAACATAAGAATATATATCATAAACCTTTTTATTTAAATAAACTCATGGAAAATCCCTAGTTTGGTTATTGGATACCTTTTGCTTTTATCTATATAAAATAGTTATTTTAAACTTTCTTTCCATACTGATAAAAAGGAATGTTAACAAAATCTTGAGTATAAGGTTTTATGTTCGATCTATTTTTTTCAACCATGTGGGTAACAAGGCAATTCCTTGTCCTTTTTCAACTAAGGTAATAATATTTTCAAATGAATCAATTTCTACAAACTCTTTTAAATGAGCGAACTCTCTTACGGTTCTTTTTCTAAAAGGACAATTTTTCATCTTTATTAATTAAAAAAAGGTGTCTCCTTACAACCAATTGATTGCTTGAGCAAAAAAATACATTGCTTCAATGTTTCCTAGAATTTCATCATAATTTTTTTAAGATTTTTTTAATCTTTTGAAAACAAAAAAATCTTATCAAAATCTTCTTGCTGAGCGACACTTGGTATTTCTGAAGTTTTTTGATAGTGATATCACTTATACCTAAATCAATTGTATGCAAATTATTAATATCATGATTTAATAATAATTCTGAAATTAAGACTGTTACTTTTTGCCTGTGAAATCCTCTTTTTAAATTCTCCAAATTATTGGAAGTTTCTTACAAAATTGATAAAACAAATCTCCTTTTTCAGTTGGAACCAATCCATTATAATTTCTAAGAAATAGCTTGGCCCCTTAGTTCAGTTTCAATCACTTTTAATCTAGCGCTTAAATTTGATTGTGCATATTGTAAAATCTTTGAACTTTTTATTTATAGATTTTTGTTTCATAGATTGTCACAAAGATTTTCATATCATTAAAAATTCATCTAAAACACCTTATCATTTTTATGATAATTATATCATAATTATATTATTCAAAATTACAGAAATCATATTTACTATAATTAATAAATTAGAAAAGAGGTACTTCCATGCAAGCAATGCAATACACTATAAAATTACCAGCTGATTATGATATGAATATCATTAGACAACGTGTCCAAAAAGACAGGGCATTTGATGGATGGTTTTGAAGATTTATTTTTAAAAAGTCTATTTAATCTCTGAAAAATCTGAAGGTCAACTATTTAATAGTTATTGTCCATTATATATTTGGAAAGAAACTAATGGAATGACCAAATTTATATTTGATGGTTATTTTGATAACATTTTAACTTCTTTTGGTTGGCAAAATATTGAAATTGGAGTAGCCACATCAGTCGAATTGTCGGATCATTTTTGATTCGGCCAAGTATGTCACATTAGAAGTCGTTGATATAAAAGTTTCTGAATCTTTAAAGACATTTACTATTTATGAGCAATTACAAAAATGATGAAAGTGGTAAAATTGTAGTTTTTAATCCCGATAAATGGAAAAATGTATCTTTACATTTTATACCAATAAACCTGATAAACACCTACCGACTTTTTGAAATTCTACATATTTCAAAAATAATCAAAATATAAGTATGATGAAGAAAAAAAGAGCGATGAAAATTTTTTCATTGCTCTTTTTCTATAGCGATAATATAACTGTTATCTTCCTTACCGCCTAATTTTTTGAAATAAGTTTCATACTTAAAAGCAAGATTTACTTTAAGTTTTATTACAACGGTTTCCCTCAAACCACTTTTTTAACATTCTGTTGTACCTTGTCACATTAGTGAAACATCTACTTCTACTTCACTGATGCCTCAGCTCGTACAAGCAGTGATTTACTTAAATGAAATCCATTCTGACATTGATAAACAGGTTATATGTTCTGTGCGAAGAACACCTTCCAAAGCACATGGAACGTTCTCTTTTGTATGATGATAACGGAAGCCGCATTTTTCCTGAACTCTCTGTGACTTTGTATTGCCGTCAAAATAACCGCACCACAATTTCTCCAGATTCAAGTCATCAAATGCATGTCTCATTATCTCTCGAACTGCTTCTGGGATAAGACCCTGACCCCAATACGGAACTCCTATCCAGTAACCAATCTCCGCCTCCGTATCAGGAATCCCTATATGACTTGCAGAGCCAATCATCAATCCTATGCTACCCACTGGCTGCATGGTTTCTTTTAAAACGATGGCGTATGTCTCAGGTGCTGAAAGAACACTTTTTATTATCTCCCTACTGTTTTTAACACTAGTATGTACTGGCCAACCTGTAATCGGACCAACCTCTGGAACACTAGCATATTGAAATAAATCAGTGGCATCTCTTTCTTCCCATGGGCGAAGAATCAATCTTTCCGTTTCTAAAATCATTTTTCTCTCCTTAAATTCCAACTATTTATAAAATCATTTCAAATGAAGGATTTTTCATGATTTGACTCTTTGTATCAACGCTATACACTCCACATACGCAGTCATCGGAAACATATCCACATCCTTAGTATTTCCCGTCTTCGAAATAAGTAAATGTCTTAAAACAGTTTAATATTTAGTTAGACAAACCGGGATTTAGAAAGATCTCCGCAAATAAACCATGTCTACCAACTGAATGCCACCTTCATATATTGGATGGTCATAATTGTCTGTATAGAAGTTCGGGGCGATATGTGATCGCACAAACCCACACTTTTCATAAAACGGAATCGTCATTGGACTATCGCCCGTTCCTACCTGCAGGGCAGAATACTCTTCTCTGTATTTCGTGATAATAAAATCAATCATGGCTTTCGCGTAACCTTTGCCTTGATATTCTGGAACTGTCGCAATATTCTTAATTTCAAGTACGCCATTTCCCACATCGATTACAACACACTCACATTTAATACCATTATCATCAAGTACATACATTTTACCCTTATCAATATAACGGTCTATCATATCCTCCTGCTCATCTGCCAATAATAGCAACTCAATATAATATTTTTTTGGTTTTCCATAACCTCTATTATTTCCATCAACAACCCAATTCTTAAAATATTTATTGTTATTATTGTTTCGCAAATAATTTATAAACTCAATTTTAACATTCCACGGGTTCAATGATTTGTAATCAAATCCAATGATTTCAAAGCTGTCATCAAAAATTGTTTATAGCGATTAGCTTCTTCTGCATTACCTCCCCTTACCATGAACATATATAACGGCATTTTTCATTCAAATTCTCTCCACAAATTCTAATTTGATTATTTCTTTTTCTTCGGTTTTGGTGCAGGTAACTCATCATACATTGAATTGAATAAGCCGGTTAAAAATTCTTTGTTGTCAACATCATCTACCAATAACATTTCCTTTGCTCCATCATACGGCAACTCATATTTTGCAATTGGCATATATGCTATTGCAGATTTAACAGGCTTCACTAAAAATCTATCATCATAAATCCCACCAACAATTTTTCCACGATAATAAACGATATATTCGCCCATCATTGATCTATATGTTATTTCTTCCAACTCGGATAATTGTTCTAAAATGAAATCTAAATACTCTTTACTTGAAGCCATAATCTACCCCTCCAAAATTTGCATTTGTCTACACCGTTTTAATACTTATATTAGATTAATATGTTGGGCATTCCTTTTGCACTAGCACGCAGCTAATCACTCTTCACCTTCCTCGTTTTCTTGGGTGTACATTGCATGGGCCGAACATCTACTTCTACTTCGCTGATGCCTCAGCTTGCACAAGAAGTGATACCGCCTCAACCTGTGGTAATATTCTGCTTTTATACTAATAAACAAAAGGCAATGAAAATCATTTTAAAATGATACTGTGGAACGGAAAGTTGATCACTTCTTCCAAAAGAAACGACATCCATAACTCCACTTAAAAATTACAATTGATAATTCTCTAACATTAACCATCTAATTATAAAATCGTTACTTTCAATAATGGATAAGCTGATTTAAAATTTAAAATCCTTTTCTTTACTAATTCTATTACTAGCCAATATAGTATAAATTAAATGACCTATAAAAATGATGATAAAAATAACATAGCAGCCAGTCTTACAACTTACTACTTTTCATATGATAATTTACAAATGTCTTTCCAGCCACTCGATCTTTTTAAAATCCTTATTGTTATTGTGATCATTTTCGATAGGAGTCTTGAGAAGAAGCTTTGTAAATACTTAGATACTGTTCCAGACTTGGAAGACGAAAAGTGATGCCTTCAATCTGAATAAGCTCTATATCCGATTCCGAAACTCCTGCAAAATCAGATAAGGTATCGATACTTCCAAATTCAACACTCACTCGATTCTTTTTTTGAATTCATGCTCATGAATATCTATTAAGACGTAGCCTAAGTCTTTCATCACTTTCATTATCTTGTCCCAGTCATAAATTCTGAGATGATCAGGTGCTTCCCAACCTCTAGGGTCACCAGGCACATGAATGTCAATGTCAGACGGCCCCCCAATTTTCTTTTCGTTCTAAACTCCAATCCCAAAAGAACCCATCAGTGTCGGTGTAATTCCGCCTCGATTTAAAATGGAAACAAATGGTTTTAAATTCTTCAAATAAGAGACTCATGTTTACTCTAATCCCTTTCATATAAATGTTCGTTATTTCCACTTTTATTACCTTGAACAAAATCATCTTCATTTTTCTAGAGTATATCCAGTTATTTTGGATATAAATTCTTTTCCTTCTTTTAAGGACCCAAATGCCACTAGATCTTTTATAAGAAGGATTTTGATATAATTCCAACATATACATCTCTAGTCCTTCTGATTTTTGAACGATTATCCACATTTCACTAACAAACTTACACACTCAGCGGTTCGCTGTTCCCGTATCGTTTCGTCGTTTCCTCCTCACTCTACGACAGCTATCGCATGGGCGGAACATCTACTTCTACTTCGCTGATAACTCAGCTCGCAGAAGAAGTGATACCGCCCTCAACATGCGCAGTCATTGGAAACATATCCACGGGTTGCACGTATTGTGCCTCGTAGCCACGTTTTTAACTGTTAAGTTGAATCACTTATTGTCACCCTCTAGCTGGACCTGTGTATGAGCTAGCAAATCTCCTAGATGCCTTTTATCTTTCCTTAAAATTGCCATTGCTAGTAATAATAGTGCAAGTAGGGTTGCTAAAGACGAGAGGATAATGGATATTAGATCAAAATCACTATAGACTCCATGAATAGTTCCCATATGCCCTAATTGCCAAGGTAAAAATTTGATGAAATTTCTAATTGCTGGCCTGAATTGTTTTTCTGATAGACCAGACGAAACCCCTGCTTTTGATTTCCCAAAACTTCCATTTTTTGCATAATCCAAAAATGAGAAATAAAGCATGATTGGCAGAACACTGATAAAAAATGTAAGAGTCTGTGCCTGAAATTCTGTTTGCATTGGTACACCATTAAAAACAATGTAGTAATAAGTTATAGCGCAAAGAAACAGAATACCCAAGTAAGTTATGATTAAAAGATAATCAAATAGTAGTTCAGTTATTCTCTTTTTAACCGAAATAGGATTAATTTCCAAAATCTCCATTATTTTATCCTCCTGTCTAAGAACGTACAAGTAGTGATATATCCTCAACATGAATCAATTGAACCTGTCTATATGTGGACACATAGCTACAAATTGAAATTTACAAATGCTCATCATTACTGAAAATTTTCAAGTTAATCCAAGCAAATTTCTACTTTAATCCTATCCGGATCTTCAAAATAGACTGCATAATGTTCTGCACCACCGGCATATGGATATTTATCATCATAAAGCAAAACTATATTTCTCTGAATAAGATTCTTCCGAATTTGATCGATTTTATCCTTAGTTTGACAACGAAAAGCAAGGTGATTTAAGCCTATATTACATCTATTGTATCCGTTATTAAGATACTTTTTCTTTTGTCTGTACAAAAACAATATAAAATTCGTCCTTTTTATAGGAAAATCCGTCTTTCCATTCTTGAAATAACTCAAAAATCTAAAACGCTAAGTATCCAAGAATAGAATTCCTTGGTTTTATCTAAATTACTTACATAAATCTCAATATGATGCATCGTTTCCCCTCCATCTGGTGCTGGAAATATCAATATACTCAATTTTTACTTCACTGATGACTCAGCTCGTACAAGCAGTGATACCGCCTCAACATGCGCAGTCATCGGGAACATATCCACGGGTTGCACGTACTGCGCCTCGTATCCGCGTTCCTTGAAGTGGACAAGGTCGCGTGCAAGTGTTGCTGGGTTACAGCTCACGTACACGATGCGTTCAGGACCCGTTGCGCACGCGGCTTCGATAAAGGCAAGGTCGAGTCCTTTGCGCGGTGGATCCACCACAATCACATCTGCCTGGATCCCTTCTTCCTTCCAGCGTGGCATAATTTTCTCAGCAGCACCTGTTTCAAAATGCACATTCGTCACGCCATTCAATTTCGCATTTTCCTTCGCCATCACAATCGCATCATCCACGATTTCCATGGCATAGACTTTCTTAGCATCGCGGGCAAAGGCCAAGCTCATCGTCCCGATTCCGCAATACGCATCCACGACGGTCTCGCCACCCTTCAAGTCCGCAGCGTCGATGGCTTGTTGATAGAGCACTTCGGTTTGCACGGTATTCACTTGGAAGAACGAACGCGCGCTAATCTTGAACGTGAATTCGAACAACTTCTCTTCGTACACATCTTCCCCGAAGAGCACTTTTGTCTCACGTCCCATGATGACATTCGTTGGTTTTGGTTGGATATTTTGCACAATAGACACCACTTCCGGATGCGCTGCAGTAATGTCTCTGACAATCGCATCCGCTTGTGGCAACACCTTTGTTCTCGTCACAAAAATAATCATCACTTGCTTCGTACGCAGTCCTCGTCGCACAATAATATGTTTCAAGTCGCCCGTATGATTCGCCTCATCATACGCCACCACTGGATACTTTCTTAAAATATCACGCACGGCCACAATCAAGCGGTCGATTTCAGGGTCTTGAATATGGAAGTCTTCCATCGGAATCAAGTCATGCGAGTTCTTCTTGAAGAAACCTGTCGTCAAATGACCGTCTACCGTACGCACTGGAATTTGCGCCTTGTTTCGGTAGCCCAGCGCACTCTCCATCCCAAACGCCCCTACGCACTTCAATGCTGGCATCTTCGCAATCTTCGTCATTACATTTTTTTCACTTGTTGCTGCTTGAAGGCAAGCTGACTCTCGTAAGTCATGTGTTGCAACGGCATTGTTCCCACACGTGTCCCAAGAGCGTCTTTTACCTCAACACGGTTCGGGCTCATTTCCAGCCACTCCTCCACACGCGCGTATCCATAGCTTTTTCCAATCTTCATCGTCTTCACACGAACGACTTCACCAGGAATACTATTCTCGATAAATAACGGGAATCCATCCACCTTCCCAACGCCCAGTCCTTCATGCGTTAAATCTTCAATGGTTACTGTATAAAATTCGTTTTTCTTCATTTCTGTTCCTCCAGAGTTTATCACGTCTATTATACCGTCTTTTAGCATAAATAAAAAGGCAATCCCCCATACAAAAAAGCTACTCTAACCATGTCAGAGTAGCTCCACTATTACCATAAAATTCCTTTGTAAGAGAGTGTAATCGCCATTGCCAGAAGCAAGTAAAATCCGATAAACATCCATTTCATTTTCACACAAAGAGCCACATACTCCCGGATGAACGCAGAAGGAATATAATAGCTCGCGGTTGTACAGCCAAGTCCATCCCCTTGCATGCCGATCATCTTAGCGTAGGTACTGGTTCGAAAGACATGATAGTCGTTCGTTACAAATAGGAATCGTGGTTCTTTGAGGAATGTTTCCCCTAATCGTTTTGAGAACAATAAATTCTCATAGGTCGTTCTCGACTCTTCTTCGAGCAATACAGACTCTCTTGGAACATCCGTTTCTTCCATTAGTAATTCAAAATCGCCTGCGCTTCAGAAATCTTCTCATCGGCTCCTTTTCCGCCACTTGCGATTAGTTTAATATTTGGATTTTTTGATTTTTTAAAGGCCTCGACCGCCTTATCAATCCGACGTTTTTAAAAAGCGGCGTTACTCGTTCTCCGTCTAATAATCCAGCACCGTGAATAATGATGAAATCATATTGTTTTCTCTTTGGAATAAACACATACAAAATCGAGTAAAAATAGGAATCCAAAAAGGCAAACCCAAAAATAACATAGGAGTAGATAAAAAGATCAAGAATATATTTAGCCAGTGATTTTCATAAAAATACTGATTATTGAGCGCACGAATAATAATCACGCCAAAGAATAGTAAAATCAAAAAGCCCATCCCAAGCGATAAGAAATTCGACTTGGATTTTCCCTCGCGCTTCAAAAGAACGATTCCATTATAAATAAAGAAAAAGCCGCTTAGGAAAATTAAAAAGGGCACGCCTAAAAATCCGACCATTAACACGAAAAGATGTCCTGCCTCGCTTCCAGATTCATAGACCGCTTGAACCACTGATAAATATCCAAAAAACACCGCAATAATAAGGAGTGCTGGGTTCCATAAACTGCGATTATCTCTCCACATGGAAGCGATCAGAGCCACCAATACCACTCCAGTAATAAGATAGATTGCCATTTTCATTCCTCCAATTCTACTCTTGTATTATAACAAACTCCCAAGAGAAACGATAATCTGACAAGAAATGAAGCGGAATAGTATGCGTCTTAGAAATTTTGAGGTTTCAACTGAATATCTACCTCATACCCATTTTTGTATGCTAGTTCAATCAACGTCGATAAACTAGGCGTTCCTTCCCCACGCTCCAACCTAGCAAGTGCTGTCCGTTTAAACCCTACTTTCTTTGCATATTCCTCTCGGGATAAATTACTTTCCATTCTAAGACGAATTATACGGAGTACAGCCCCTATGTCTTGCTAATTCTTTTGCCAAATCCTCCTTAAATTTCGGATAGCGCGACGCAATAATCGAGAATGTCTCTTCTCTAAAGAACTCACTTCCATTCACCCCTTCTGTAATATCTTCTACTTCGAAGACCAAATACATAATTCCTTTTTCTTTGTCATACTCTCCCCATTTTTTTCAATCATCTCCGGAGTAACCCCTTCTTCTTCAATCAGTTGCAGAATAGCTGCTGCCTTTACCATTCTCCCATATGGCATTGTCAGTAACTCTTCAAAGTTCTTCTTTGTAAATTCGTGTTTATACCTCATAAGTACACTCCGTTTTTCTTAAGTGTAACATTTTTGTTACGTAACAAAAATGTTACATCTTGCTTTTTGGATACTTTCTTGCTCCAAAAAGCGTATCATTCTGATGTTTTTTTATGTTTAAACATCAATAAAAAGTTGCTTTTCCACAGTTGTAGAAAAGCAACTTTTTCATTAATAGTGAAGAATCGATAAAATTTTTTTCTTTTTATACTCACTTCATCTAGTCCGTATTCTTTGAGAAGGTAATCCACCTTCCCGACTTGTCCAAATCGTTCTTGAATTCTCATTCTAAAGACCGGAGTATTCAAATCTGTTGAAAAGAGTTCACAGATTGCACTTCCGATTCCACCGATTTGATTATGATTTTTCGACACTGAGAATCGGTAGCCCTCGATATAAAGTCAACAATTCTTCCGGTAATGGCTTCACTCTAAATAAATCGACCACTCCAATATCTAGTCCTTGCTTGGAGAGTTCATTAGCGATTCGTAAACAAGGCGCTACCATTATGCCAGTTGCGATAATGATTAAATCCTCTCCAGATTTCAATTCTACAAATCCTTTAGAAAAGTCCTCTTCGCCAGTATAGATGGCTTCAGGTGCTTTTCGAATGGTTCGAACATATTTCAAACCTTTCAGATTCAAGGTCTGCCTCAATACCGCATGAAGTTGAATATCATCACTCACTTCGAAGATTGTCGCTCCAGGAATCAACCTGGTTAGTCCAATTTCTTCAAATGGCATATGTGTGCCGCCGTTCATTTCCGCGGTTACTCCAGCATCTGAACCAATCACTGTCGCATCCAGTTGTGCATATCCTAGCGATAAAAACATTTGGTCGAAAACACGTCTAGTAGCAAATGGTCCAAAGGTATGCAAGTACGGCTTGAACCCTAAAATAGATAATCCTGCCGCAACTCCTACCATTTCAGCTTCCATGATTCCCACATTGATATATCTCTTTCCAAGAATTTCTCCAAGCTTATGCGTCGCCATGGAGCTCGATAAATCGGCCTCTAAGACGACGAGCTCTGGATGTTCTCGATTCGCTTCAAGAAGGAAGTCACGATAAACTAAGCGTAATTCTTTTGTCTCTCTCATCATGAACCAACCTCCAATTCTTCTCTCAATTGTTCAACCGCTTGATTCAACATTTCCTTTTGTTCAGGGGTTGGGCGAAGATGGTGGTTCGCTTCAATCTGTTCCACTCCTTTGACGCCTTGCCCTTCACTGTATCGAGTACGATGCACTTAGGAGATGGAAGGGTGGACTGTTTTAATTGTTCGATGGCTTCAAAAATGGCTTCAACATCTTGGCCGTCAACTCTCAGCGTTTCAAAGCCGAACGCTTTAAATTTTTCTACGAAATCAAGAGGGTTACAAATATCGGCGGTTCTGCCATCTAACTGTTTCTTATTATCATCTACAAAGACGATAAAATGATTCAACTGATGATGAGAAGCAAATTGGATGGCTTCCCAACATTGTCCTTCGTTTAATTCACCGTCTCCGACAATGGTATAGGTGTAGTAAGGGGCTTCTTTGATTTTCTGCCCATATGCAATCCCTGTTGCAGCGCTAATCCCTTGTCCAAGAGATCCTGTCGTCATATCGATTCCAGGAGTTAAATTACGGTCAGGATGCGAAGGAAGGTGAGTCCCATTTTGGTTTAACGATAGTAGAAATTCCTTATCGAAAAATCCTTTCAAATGCAAAGTACTATATAAAGCAGGTCCTGCATGACCTTTCGAGAGTACAAAGTAGTCTCTATCTTTCTTAGCAAACTCATCAGGTGTCATCGGCATCACCTCTTTATAGAGGACCGCTAAAACTTCGACAACCGACAAGCTTCCCCCATAATGCCCAAACCCTAAATGATTCAGGCATTCTAGCGTGTTCATCCGAATTTCTTTGGCAAATCGAATCAGTTCATTTCGTCTACTCTCGCTTAAGGCCATCTTATTCCCCCTTAGTCGCTGGTTTCTTTACAAAAGAAATACCAACCATGACTACTAAGATTAGTAGAATACCGATGATAATGCCTCCTTGTGATCCAAATTGATTTAAGACTCCTAGTACGATACCAGAAAGTCCAAAGTCGGCATCTGAGAAGGTTGAACCCTCAAATCCAAGTCCGCCTAATACTGGCATTAGGAATACTGGTAAGAAACTAATTAATACGCCTTGGAAGAAGGCCCCGATGGTTGCTCCACGAACCCCACCAGAAGCATTTCCGATAACACCGGCAGTCGCACCACAGAAGAAGTGAGGAACTACCCCTGGAAGAATGACCACACTTCCTGTAAGAATCATAATGACCATGCTAGCCAATCCGCCCGCAAAACTTGAAATGAATCCAATTAATACAGCGTTTGGAGCATATGGATAAACGATTGGGCAGTCAAGGGCAGGTTTTGAATCTGGAACCAGACGTTCAGAAATCCCTTTGAACGCTGGTACGATTTCACCAAGGATGAGACGTACCCCTGCTAAGATGACAAAGACCCCTGCAGCAAATTGTCCCGCTAATTGTAAGGCGAAAACTAGGCTGCTTGTTCCATTGCTTAATTCTTGTTCAATATACGTAGATCCTGCAAAAATAGCTACAATCACATAAATAATGGTCATTGAAATGGTGATACTTACTGTGCTATCGCGTAAGAAAGCTAAACTCTTAGGAAAATGAATATCTTCTGTTGATTTAGATTTATCTCCAAAGATACTTCCTAAAAATCCACTTAACCAATATCCTAGTGCACTAAAGTGTCCTAGCGCTACTTTGTCATTTCCTGTTAATTGCACCATATATTTTTGAACAAAGGCTGGAGAAACACTCATGATGATTCCTAATGCTAATCCTCCCAGTAAAATTAGTGGAAGATTGGTAAATCCAGCAACCGATAAGATAACAGCAATCATACACGCCATATAGAGCGTATGGTGACCTGTTAAGAAAATGTATTTAAATCGAGTAAATCGAGCAATCAAAATATTGAAGACCATTCCGGCAAACATAATCATTGCTGTAGAAGAACCATATGTCGTTAAGGCCACAGCAACGATGGCTTCGTTATTTGGAACAACCCCTGATAAATTAAACGCATGTTCAAACATTTTTCCAAATGGGTTTAATGAATTTTGAATAATGCCCGCCCCACCGGAAACCACTAAGAATCCGACGAATGTTTTAATGCCGCCCTTCATAATATCCGGTAAGCTTTTCTTTTGAAGAATTAAACCGATAACGGCAATTAAGGCAACCAATATGGCTGGAGTACTAACGATATCTAAAGAAATTTCATTTTCATTTCCTCCTTCTAAATAAGGCCTTTTTCTTGGCAAATACGAGTGACTAATTCCTTTAACTCATCCATATCAATGATGCTATTGAGGATTCTGACATCCCCTAAGTGACCAGACGAATCTGCTAAATCTCGTCCGACAATCCAAATATCTGCATCATTAGGATTGGCTCCTCCTAAATCGTAATGTTCCACCTCTACATTTGTAACTCCGAGTTCTTTTAGAACCGATTCAATATTCATTTGAACCATGAAACTAGATCCTAAACCTGAACCACAAGCTGTACCGATTCTTAACATCTTTTACTCCTCCTGTTTAATAATATTTTTGATTTCATCATAGTTTTTGGAAGCTAATAGCTTTTGAACGCTCTCATTGTCTCTTAAGATGGTCGTCAAATGAGCTAAAGCCTTCAAATGGGTTTCATTATCAACCGCAGCAATGCAGATAAGCAGTCGAATTTCCTGTGTTGGCTCATCCAGTAAATACGTAGGCTGTTCCAGCACTAACATAGACATTCCTACTTCATTGACCCCATCATCTGGTCTAGCGTGAGGGATGGCGATTCCTTTTCCTAGATTAATGAAGGGTCCAAATTCTTCTACCTTCTGAATCATTGCTTCTGGGTAATGAGCCGTTATTTTTTCCTGCTTCAGTAGCGGAGCTGCCGCAAAACGAATGGCGTCTTTCCATTCCATTTTTTCTTGGCTATATTGGTAGGTTTCCTTCGTTAATAATTCATCTAACAATGGTAGATTCTCCTTTCTCTTAATGTCATGTTTCAAGTATTTCTTCAAAGCAAATCCCAGTCCTGACTCATTCGTCACGACCGCATATTGGCGTACAATAGCAAGCAGTTCATCTACTGCCCCATCTTGAAAGCTCATTTCTGGAAAGTCTTTTTGAACTAGATTCACTAGATGAATATTTTGCTCCTGGGAAGGCATGACCGATACTAAATAATTCGGCTTGGTCGTATGAACTTTAACCGTAGAGAAAATCATATCGAAGTCCTTCGTTTCTTTCTCATCCAAATCTTCTAGTTTTATATTTCTCACAAATTCAATTTGAGGGAAGAGAAAAGATAGATTTTCCTTCACCATTAAAGAAGAGCTCACACCATTTGGACAAATAATCACGGCTTTATAGTGTAAAGAAGACTTCGAATGGTCTGCCTTCAAATACCCACCAAAATGTGCCACAAAGTAAGCGGTCTCACTTTCAGAGATAGTTGTCCCGATATCCTCTTCGAGTGGCGATAGGGATGATTTCACCAACTCGAATAAGTCTGGATAATTCTCTTTAATCGTTTGTGTATAATCATTTGTACTTGGAATTCCAAATTTCAACCGATAGTAGGCTGGAATGAGGTGTTTCTTCAAGTTTTCTTTTAAAGTCCTTTTCTTTTGGAACTGCAGAAGCGAGACTTCTTCCATTTTCTGGATAATTTTATCCGTCAATTCATTAAAGTACTCAAAGTTTGAATCAACTTCACCTTCAAAACAGCTAGACAGCAAAAATCGCCACATATTGTCGGTCATCTATCGTAAATGGACGGTCGACAATTCTAAATCCCGGATAGTTTCTAATAAAAATTTTCGATAAGAATTCTATCGCCGGAGAAACTAGCGTCTTAGAAAACACGACGGAATCCACATTTCTTTTGGTAGCGACAAAGCACGAAGACCACATGATAAATACATTCTTTTAACTGGTCTTCAATCGGCGTTAATTGGAGATGATTATAGTAATCTTTTACTACTTGCTCTATGATTTCATAGCGAACATTGTGAGTCCAACTTGTCAGTACATAATCCAATCCCCATAGCCCAATCGGTGAATTTAAGAGTTCCCCTACCATCTTGAAGGCCAGTTGATGCTTCTTCCATTCCTCTCCGATTAAGGTATACCCTTTTGCACGACTATAGCCTAGTTCCAAGTCGTTTTTTAACATTAATTTCCTTAGCGACTGAATATCGGACAAGGTGGTGTTTTTGCTCACTTTTTAGGAAGTCTTGATAGTGACTGTTGGAAATATATTCCATCCGGCAAAACGTATAAAGATAAATCAAGGCTAATCTTGTTTCCTTTGGCAAGACCAATTCTTTCGACTGAACAATATCCGTCAGTTGCTGATCATTCTTCTCTAAAAAATATTTTCCTTTTGCGCATCTAAGATCTATATTTTTCTTCTCCAAATAAGCGTGTAAATAATCAATCGCCTCTTTGACCTCTTTTATAGAGAATCCTACTTTTACTGAAAGTTCATACAATGATAATTCTTGATAGTCCATCAAGGTCATAAATAGGACAAGCGCTTTTAAATCAATCATTATGTCTCCTTTCTATCCTCATTATAAAATAGAAAAATCAGAAATGTACATCGATTCGGCCCAATTTAAATGGCATTCATTCGCTACTTCATTGTGCCGTTTCTTTTAACATACCATCTATTCATGTAAACTTTTTGGAAAAATAGCTAATTCACTCTGAAAAAAATCATGAATGAAAAAGAGTAGTTTTACTATAAGAGTAAAAACTACTCTTTTTGAGGTTTTATAGTCTAGTTTTTGAGCTTTTTGGTTTCAATAGGAAGAAGTTTAACACGATGAGCACAGCCATCCACACGATTGGAACGAGCATGCTTTGGAAGTTCAACGTGAATCCTTTGTCTAAGAAGAAATCGATGAAGTTCCCCATGAATGTGTAATGAGCCACTTTTGAAATAGAGTCACTAAATTGAGAGAACATCGGCAAGAATGCCACGGCCATCATCGGAATGACTCCATTTACTTGTGCTTTCGCTTGAGTATCGGTCACTGCCCCCACCAATAAATTCACTAAGATAACACAGATAGCAACACTTATCATCACTACTACATATTCCACTAAATGATTTGAAAGGTTCACATTTAAAATGAGCGGGAAGCTAACAATCGTAATGCAGCCAAGGATAATTGGATAGAATAAGATGGAGATTAGATACTCTGCTGAATGAATTCCACTAAGGAATAAAGTTTTCAAATTCTTTTTCTCTTTTTCTTCCGCTAACATAATTGTAATCATAGTTCCCATCGATAAACTAAACGCGAGCGGTAACATAATAAACAAGATTTGAAGCGATTTGCTTGGGTCATGGTCTGGATTTAAAAACCGATCATAGAGAACGAGTAAAGCATATGGGAAAATAATTTGGAACAACATTGCTCCATTACTTAAAATCATTTGTGTACGTAGCCAAATTAAGGCGCTAATTCTTCTAATCATTTAATTTCTCTCCTGTCAATTGAATAAAGATTTCTTCAAGGGTTGGTTCCATTGAGTGCATCATTTCTACTGTCGTTAAGTCTTGTTCTTTTAACGCTTCAAAAGGTACTACTTTTTCAGTATGGTCTTTAAAACGTTACTTTCACTCGTTTTTTTCTTTTATTGTATTTTTGGATAATATCTCGTGGTGTTCCAATTTCTACTAAGTCCCCTTGGTTTAATAAGGAAATGCGGTCACACATCTCGGTTGCTTCCACCATGTCATGCGTTGTAAGGAAAATCGTTGTCCCACTTTCCTTCAGCTCGTTTAATAATCGAGTGGATTTTTTTGTGAGGTCATCGGATCTAAACCACTTGTTGGTTCATCTAAAAAGAGTAATTCTGGTTTGTTGAGAAGCGCTCTTGCTAGAAACATTCTTTGGCGCATCCCTGTAGAAAGTTTTTCTGCAATCACCTTTTTACTATCCAGAAGCCCTACTTGTTCTAATACTTCATCAACTCGACTATTCGGAAGTCCATAAATTTTTGCGTAAACGATGAGGTTTTTCTCGAGGGAAAGTTTTTCATAGTATCCACTCGAATCTCCCACTAATCCGATATGCGCTAAATCTTCTGGTGCTAAGTTTTTAGTCTCTTTTCAAGGAGCTCTGTCGTTCCTTCATCAGCTTTTCAATTGTCCAGTTAAAATATTGATGAGAGTTGTCTTCCCAGCTCCACTTGGTCCTAAGAACCCAAAAATTTCTCCTTTATCAACATTGAATTCAATTTGGTTTAATGCTGTCTTGTTTCCAAAACGTTTGCTAATTTGATGTACTTTAATCATGGTCTGCCTCCGTGCTTGTTCTTGATGATTTAACTTTATCAAAAACCAAGGTCACTCTGTAGGCCCTCCAGTCACGAAGTACCATGACTAAAGTCACGATAAAAAAACGTCCCCAGAATTTGACAACTTCTATCAAAGAAATAGGAAAATATCCGTTTCTTTCAGATATTTTCGGAATCCTTTTCATTATTGTTATAAAAGCAATTTGCACCCTTTACTTTCCAACAGATTACGACTATAATGCAGGTAGAGAAAGGGGGTAACGATTATGAACGTACCTACACTAGAATCACAACGTATCACTCTTAGGCCCTTTCACGAAACTGACATGGAAATTATCAAGTCATTGCTAAACGATCCTTTAGCAACGTCTAACCTTCCATGGGTATCTGCACCGTCTCACTTAAATGCAGAGAACTTTTATACACGACTAATCGCGAATTCTCCGTACTTTTTATCATCGAAATGAAGAATTACGACCTTCCAATTGGCTTTTATGAAAGTCTCCACAGAGCAAAACAATCTAATGGATTTCGCATTATTGCAAGAATACTGGCAACGTGATGTTTTAATTGAAGCTTTTCAATTAATTCAGCCGTACCTCGTTCAACAAGGAATTCCGAGCCTTTCAATACAAATTGCAAGTGACCATGAAGACTCTTGTGATTTCGCCAAACGTACTGATTTTTTATATGAATACTCGTATACAATTGAAGATGGAAGCACGGTTCGTCTTTATCAGAAGATTCTCAATCCCCAAAAAGCTAGATTTAGTCCAGATATGTGGGAAAAATTCCGAACACTTTATCGAAAGCTCATTTAGATGCAAAAGCACCGACTGGAATCCCAGTCGGTGTTTTTCTTGTTTAGAACGAATTTATCTTTTTATTTTATTGGAACTTTTTTGAAGACTACACAGCACTTCTACAAAAAGTACAAACTAAATAGATGATTACGGAGTAATCATGGATTCTATAGGAATGGAAATAACGAACGTAACCGAAATGAATTAGGGCGTCAGTTGATTTATAAACATGACGCCCTTTGAAGTTCGGTAGGCAAAGAGACCTTGGCTCTTGCCAGTACAGTTATTTCCATTACTATGATGATATCCTTAAAAGTGCGAACTAATCCTAGGAGCCCTATCCTCTTACCAACAAATTCAAAGCATTTCCACAAAATAAAAAACACAAATTAAATAGATGATTACGCAGTATCCTACGGATTCTATAGTAATGGAAATAACGAGTGTAACCGAAATGAATTAGGGCGTCTGTTGATTTATAAACATGACGCCCTTTGAAGTTCGGTAGGCAAAGAGACCTTGGCTCTTGCCGGTACAGTTATTTCCATTACTATGAAGACATCCGTAAGGATACAAAGTAATCATCTAGTAGTAATCATCTATGTACCTTTTATTTTGTTTGAAATGCTTCGAAATCGAATGCTTCGCCTTTGATTTTGTCCGGTAAGATGAGCGCAATTAAAATACCGATAAGCGCTGGCCCCATCCATCCTAGTGACAAGCTTTGCAGTGGAAGAATTTCCAAAGCTTTTACTAACCCTTCCGATTTCAATGCAGAAGCAAGACTTGAAACTGTTGAAATAATCGTTGTCAACGCAACCGTTAGCTGCATTCCACTCTTCGAGAACGCCACTTTCTTATTCACTAATACGAAGAACGCAATTACAACCGTAATTGGATATAAAATCATTAATACCGGAAGTGAGAAGGCAATAATCGTTTGAAGTCCAAGTGTCGCAACTCCAAATCCAATGAATGTAAATACGGTCGCATACACTTTATAAGAGAAGCGTGGGAAGGTTTCTTCGAAGAACTCCCCTACAGATACGATTAATCCTACTGTTGTTGTTAAGCAGGTAATGACTACCATCACCGCTAAGAAGGCTTGTCCGAATGTCCCGAACAAGTCGCGTGAAGCCATAGTTAACGTAAGACCCTACGTTTAGTGTTGAATCTTGTGCTAGGGCACTTGCCACATTGAAGTGATTTCCAAGGAAGGCAAGTCCGATATACAATACGCTGAATCCAATCGCTGTTACAAATCCCACACTCATGATGGTATGCATGTATTCTTTTTTAGAGTTGAAATGAAACTCTTTTAGCGTGTTTACAGCAACAACTGAGAAGGCTACGGCTGCTAAGGCATCTAAAGTATTATAACCTTCCACAAAACCATTTCCAAAAGCGGTCGATGCGGTTAGAGTTGTTTGTCCTACTAATTCTGGTGACGTTTGTCCATATTTAAACGCACCAACGACCACTAAGATTAAAATTAATACTGCAAAAATCGGTGTTAAGATTTTACCGATGCTGGATAAGAGTGATGAACGGTTATACGCTAAGAAAAAGGCTACAGCAAAGTAGATCGCTGCGTAAATTAGAAGACCTGAATTAGAATCCGGCAAGAACGGTGCTACCCCGATGTTGTAGGATACCGTTGCTGTACGAGGAATCGCAAAGAAAGGTCCGATGGATAAATATAATACTACTAAAAATGCCAATGAGAAGATTGGATGAATCTTTTCGTCCAATTCTTTCTTGAATCCACCATTAATCACTGTTCCAATTAATAACGTTCCAATCGCAAGCCCCTACCCCAGAAAACGATAAATCCGATGACTGCTGGCCAAAATTGCTCAGCAGATTGATAACCTAAGCTTGGCGGAAAAATTAAATTACCTGCTCCAAAGAAAAATCCAAAAAGAAGCAGCCCTGTTAATACACCTTTTTTCATTTGTCCTCCTTCTAAAAAAAGACCCTTCAAATGCCTTTCTTCGCATCCGAAGGGTTCCCTTTGTTTTTATTCTATTAGGCTACAGTTGAGCCGTTTGGCATTCCTTCTGGTGCAAACACCACTTGAAGAACGCCATCTTTTTTCAGCTGAAAGAATCATTCCTTGACTGATTTGTCCACGCATTTTACGTGGTTTCAAGTTCGCAACAATGACAACTTTCTTACCAACGAAAATACTTGGATCTGGGTACCATTCCGCAATCCCTGAAAGGATTTGACGGTGACCACCAGCATCTCCAGCGTCTAAGCGGAATTGAAGCAATTTGTCTGCCCCTTCTACTGGTCCGCATTCGATAACTTCTGCGACTTTTAATTCAATCTTGTCGAAGTCGTCATATTTAATACTTTCTTTTTCGCTTGAAAGTTCCACTTCTTCTGGGTTCCAGTCTGTGTTTTCTTCTTCGACTGGCGCTCCACCCATTTTAGATTGGATGTAAGCCACTTCTTCTTCCACATCTAAACGTGGGAAGATTGGTTGACCTTTTTCAACCACCTTAGTTCCTTCAGGAATCACGCCAAATGTGTGTAATGAAGGGTAATCCATTAAAGCACTATCTGTAATTCCTAATTGTGCCAAGATTTCGCCAGGAGTTTGCGTTAAGAATGGTTGTAAAGCAACAGCAATGATTCGTAAGCTTTCTGCTAAGTAATTCATTGTACGTGCTAATTCTTCTTGGCGTGCTTCATCTTTCACAGCGGCCCATGGAGTTGTTTCGTCGATATATTTATTTGTACGAGAAACGAATTTCCAGATTGCAGCAAGTGCTACTGAGAATTGCATGTTTTCCATTGCTTCTTCGACTTCAGCAATCATCACTTTTGAAGCGTCCACTAATTCTTGGTCAAACGTTGAAACCGGTGCAGTGTATGCAGGAATGGTTCCATCGAAATACTTATTAATCATCGCAACAGTACGGTTTAATAAGTTTCCTAAGTCATTGGCTAAGTCATAGTTAATACGTTCTACGAATGATTCTGGAGTGAAGATTCCGTCAGAACCGAATGGCACTTCACGTAGTAAATAGTAACGAAGTGCATCTAAGCCGTAACGTTCGATAAGAGTGTTTGGGTCTACCACGTTCCCTTTTGATTTAGACATTTTACCGTCTTTCATCAATAACCAGCCGTGTGAGAGATTTTCTTCGGTAATGGTAAATCTAAGGCCATTAACATAATTGGCCCCAGTCGATCGTATCGAACGAACGATTTCTTTTTCCGATGAAATACATCTGCAGGCCAGTAACGGTTGAATAATGTTTCATCGTCGCTACCATATCCTAGTGCTGTAATGTAGTTTGATAAGGCATCAATCCATACATAAACGACGTGTTTTGGATCGTTTGGTACTGGAATCCCCCAGTCAAATGACGTACGAGAAACCGCTAAATCTTCCAAACCTGATAGCTGATGAAGTTATTAATCATCTCGTTTTTACGTGATTCTGGTTGAATGAAATCTGGATGTTCTTCGTGGTATTGCAATGAGCGGTCAGCATATTTACTCATTCTGAAGAAATAAGATTCTTCTTTGACAAGCTCAACTGTGTCCACTTGGCTGAACACCAATCATATTTCCTTCAGCATCGCGTATACTTCGACTAATTGTGTTTCTGTGAAGTACTCTTCGTCAGATACAGAATACCATCCTTCGATATTCACCAATGAGATATCTCCATTATCGACAAGCTTTTTGGAAAATCTTTGAACAGCTTTCGTATGGCGTGAGTTGAGTCGTACGAATAAAATCATCATAGAAAATATCTAACTCTTTCCACAAATCTTGAATACCGAAAAATGATTTTATCGACAAATTCAATTTCTGAAACGCCTGCTTCTTTTCGCTTTTCTTGGATTTTTGTCCGTGTTCATCTGTTCCTGTTAAAAGTAAGTGTCAAAACCTTGCAATTTTTGTAGCGGACCATTTGCGTCACTGGCTACAGTTGTATAGAGCGACCAATATGTAAATTACCACTCGGATAGTAAATCAGAGTCGTTAAATAGAATGTTTTGTCTTCAGCCATGTTAGGAAGAGCCCCTCTGAAATTCTTTAAACATAGGGTTAGTATACCCATACCTATCAAAAATACGAGAAGTGAGAAACAAAGTGGAGCACGGTGGGGATGTAAATTGTACTTAGATTCAATTTGGGTTTTCTGGAGTTGGGTTTTGTGTTGATGATTTTAGAATCCTTGCGGATTCTTTTTATAATCGCTGTTGCAGGGGGCACCGGTGCAAGCCTAGGTCTTGCACCTTCAAAACTTCAAACGCGGAGTATGGGACGCATCCCTACTCCGCCTAATTTCTTCTTCGATGCGATTCCCCGTTACTGCGATTATAAAACTCCAAGTTTCTTTGAAATCATCTATATAGAAATCCAACTGAATTAAGTTTATTTTTCTGCTCCACGATGATTTTAGTTTTTCTTATTGTAATTTTTGCGTGCATGGATACTGGAACAATTCCAGGAGCCGCGCTGGCTGGAGTCAAGGAAACTTCAAGAGATAATAGAGAAGGGGAGACCTTCTCTTTGGATGGAGATAACGATTCTACTTTTCTTCTTTCGATTGAGAATCGCGTTTAGGACTACGGCAAGGATGCTGGCCATCACGATTCCGTTCGAGAAGAACATTCGAAATGCGGTTGGGAGACTATTGAAGAGATTGCTATTATTGAATCCAACGCCTACTGCAATAGACACCGCTGCAATGAGGAAGTTATGCTCATTATTGACAAAATCCACACGAGCGAGCATTTGCATTCCTTGAAGCGATACAAATCCAAACATAACAATCATTGCCCCACCAATGACAGGACTTGGAATGATTTGTGCAAGAGCGCCAAATTTTGGAAGGAGTCCAAGGAGAACTAAGAAGGCCGCTGCGTAATAAATTGGTAGACGTGTTTTAATTCCGGACATTTTCACTAAGCCTACATTTTGAGAGAAGCCTGTATAAGGGAATGTATTAAACATCCCACCAAGGAGTACCGCTAACCCTTCTGCTCGGTATCCGTTGCGAAGGCGAGTTGCATCGATTGGATCCTTCGTAATATCAGACAAGGCTAGATAGACCCCTGTTGATTCTACCATTGAGACCGTCGCAATAATACACATCATCACGATGGAAGAAAATTCAAATGTTGGAGTCCCAAAATAAAACACAGTAGGAATGTGAAGGAGTGGTGCTTGGCTCACAGGCGCAAAGTTCACTTGCCCCATTCCAGAAGCAATCAAGGTCCCAATCACTAATCCTAATAGAATGGAAATCGATTTGAGGAATCCTTTCGTAAAAATATTAACGACTAAAATAATAAAAACTGTAATGAGAGCGAGCAATAAACTTTCTAAAGACGGATTTGCCACGTTATTTCCCATATTTCCAATGGCAACCGGAATGAGTGTGAGTCCGATGGTCGTAATCACAGAGCCGGTAACAATGGCAGGGAAATAGTTCGCCAGTTTTGAGAAGATTCCCGAAACCAAAACCACAAAAATCCCCGAGACAATCAGCGCACCAAACATCGCTCCACTTCCATGGCTCTGTCCAATAATCGTTAATGGAGCTACTGATTGAAATGCCACGCCCAAGACGACTGGTAACCCAATTCCAAAATACTTATTGAGTTGCAGCTGAAGAAAAGTAGCTACCCCACACATAAAAATATCTGTTGAGACTAGATATGCAGTTTGTTCGCTATTACTAGCCTAGCGCCTGTCAATCATCATCGGCACCAAAATCGAACCCGAATACATCGCTAGTAGATGTTGAAGACCCAGTACCATTGCCTTGGAATGCTTTTCCTGTTGCATTATAGGTCCGCCTCCTTAAACACAACTTTTCCGTTTTCAAACCGTTCTAAACGTGCCAGAGAAAAGACTGGAATTCCCGCTTCTTCTATGTAAACCTCTCCTCTTGGAAGGACTTTTTCGATAACAATCCCAACCGCTTCGACTTTGGCTCCTGCCTGTTCGACAATCTCGACTAATCCTTTTTGCGGCTCAGCCATTCGCTAGAAAATCATCCACAATTAACACTTTATCCTTCTCTGAAAGGTATTTACTAGCTATCGACACTGTATTGGTCACTTGCTTTGTAAATGAAAACACCTCTGCTGTTAGAATTCCTTCATTCATTGTGATATTTTTGGATTTCTTTGCAAAAATCATTGGAACTCCTAAGGCATCTGCCGTATACAATGCTGGAGCAATCCCTGATGCTTCAATGGTGACCACTTTTGTAATCCCAGCATTTTTAAACCTTGCCGCAAAAACATCTCCAATTTCTTTCATCAAGTGTAAATCTACCTGATGCGTTAAAAACGAGTCTACTTTAAGGATATTTTCACCTAACACATAACCATCTTTTAAAATACGAGCTTCTAATGATTCCATAACTCCTCCTTAAACCTAGGAACTAAAAACGGACGTTAACAACTTTCCTGATTGAGATAGTTCTCATTTTACAGTTACGATTCTGATTTTTCAACTGTAGAGTTGTTTTTCTATTTTTACGAATATTTACCTTATTTTTCTTTAATGTTCTCGGTCCTTCTCCAGCAGCAGGCAGAAAATCTGCTCGTTTTTCTTCTCTTTAATCTTTTGTAGGTTCGTCTTGTTTTAGTGCTCCAAAAACGTTGACACATAGTTTAGCAATACAAAGGCCCATTCCAGCCCCTAAAGCCAAGTTCCCTTGAAGTTTTTCATCAAGACCTTCAAACAAGTACAACACAAGTGGCATCGCGATACCATAGGCAATAATATAACAAACCGTGATATTAATGGTAAAGCGAACAATCGATTTTTTCGTCGTTTCTTCCACTTTAAACGTAAACTTTTATTCATAACTTGAACACTTCACAAACATGGAGTTCATTCCTGAAAACCAGTATCCCAAGTTTAAAATGTTGTAACAAAAAGAACATGATGGTCATTCCAAATAATGTGTTGACAACTCCCACCGCAATAAAGGTTAGAAAGGTCTTGTCGAACACCTTTTTCAATTTTTCTTGCACGTTCTCGCCTCCCAAGTCTCAAGTTCATCCTATTATACAATAAACTGCAAAATAAAACACAACTCATGAAATCATAAGTTGTGCTTTGATAGTTGTTATTAAAGAAAGATTATTCTTCCTCTTCTTCGTCGAAGTCGCTATCAAGGTCTTCGTCATCAATGATAATCAGATCTTCTTCGAGACACTCACTTCATCTTCTAGATCTTCATCTGCACCTAGTTCGTTTAAGTCAGAATGATAGGCATCGTTTCATCTTCATCATCATCGTCGTCTAAAATCAACATCCATATCATCATCTAAATCATCACTATCAAGATCTTCGTCATCAAGAAGTTCTTCATCTTCTGGATCGTCATGTTGTAATCAATAGGTCATCTTCAGTTCGAACGCATTCACTTTCTTACGTTTCTTGAGGGTTTCTTCACTTCTTCATCTTCCATTGATGTTGCGATTTCTTCATCCGTTGAGTCGATTGGATACCAATCACGTAAGTCCTTAAACGATTATCTCCAAGTGAGATCGAAAAGCTTCCATCAATATTTTCATCTGTGTGAAAAACAGTCATACGAGCTTCTCAAAGGCTTCGTCAGCTTAATTCCATGTATTCTTGAATTTCTACTATTAATTGGTTGAAATCTAAAACTTCATTCTTCGCTTTCTAAAATAGCATGCGCTACTTGACCATTGATAATTCGTTTTTGTTAATGCCATCGAGTTTCTTTTTAATTCCAATGGTTACACTTCCTTTCCAGTTCATCTCTACACAGTATAGCATAATTTTCAAAGTTTATGCTAGTTTAGAGAGATTTTTTATACATTTTCCTTGATTTGAAGCTGAAAGGTCACTAAAGAGCTCGTAATTAGCTGTTTTTGTTGGAATAATTGGTATTCCAGTACTAGCAACAACATTTCCTCGGTCTCTTCGAGGTGTACTTGTTTGGTTCGAATCTCAAAATGCATTTGTCTTCCTGCGCCTAACTCATAAATCCCTTTAGTCGCCTTCGTATGATGAAAGTCCATTTGACTACGCACATCGCCTTGACGGTGTAAAGTTACCTGAGGAACCGCTTCTGTCGTATTCACTTCTACTTTAACTCGTGTATTCGTTTCTTTCCACATAACTGAGTACAAAACCGGAGTCCTTACGAAGACGTGTCGCATCCGCAAGCATACGTTGCTTCATCGTTTCCCCGCCTTGACGCAATACCGTTTCAATCGTTAATTTCATCTTCCATCCCCCTCTCAAGCCTATTTCTTCCATCCTTTCTGGATTTTTAACGGGCAAGCAAACTCTGCATTGCAAGCCCCTATTCCAAAAAGGTTTGTAAATTCAAAAATACTTTTGATGGCGGAGAAGTTTTCGGAACTTTTGGGGTGGGAGAACCTTACAAATTCTTATGTAGTTGTCTTTTACACAGACTACAACGCACCCAACCTCATTCTTCTCCATCCACCCTTCTTGAATTTTTAAAGCAGCAAACTCTGTGTTGTATCCATATTTTCAAAAGGTTTTGTAAATTCAAAAAGCTTTTGATGGCGGAGAAGTTTTCGGATTCTATATAGCAGTAATAGGAAAAGCATTAGAACGCATAAGGGGGAGTTAGGAATTTGCTCTCACTCCCTTGAAACTAAAGGCGAGAGACTGCGCTCGAGCCGTTGCCCTATTACAGCTACTATGAAGATATCCGAAAAAATTCATAGCCATCAAGTTTATATTTTTAGTATTTCGCTAACTCTTGTTGTAATAGTTGGTTTACAACGCCAGGGTTTGCTTTCCCTTTCGTTTGCTTCATAATCTGCCCAACTAAAAATCCAACAGCGCGGTCTTTTTCCATTCTTTGAAATCCTCAATCGACTGTGCATTGTTATTCAACACATCTTGAATAATCGGTAATAACTGAGCTGGATCACTCAATTGAACCATACCGTGTTTTTCAACAACGCCTTTTGCAGTTCCGCCTTCTTCCGCTAATAACAAGAAGACTTTCTTCGCTAATTTCGAACTGATAGTACCGTCGCGATTAATTGAATCATTTCTGATAAGCTTTCTGGTGTTAACTTCAAGTCTTTCAATTCTAATTTCTTTGCTGTTCATGTGGTGCTGAGATGTCACCCATTAGTCCAGTTTGAGGCTTTGTTGGGTCAGCCCCAGCCGCAACTGTTGCATCGAAGAAATCAGACATTTCTTTGTAGTTAATGTTAAGACCATTTCGTCGTATTCTCAGTAAGCCAAATTGCCTACATAACGTTCACGACGTTTGCTTGGCATTTCAGGAATAGAAAGCGCACCTTTCTCAATCCATTCGTTTGTGATTTGGAAGTTTGGTAGGTCTGGTTCTGGGAAAGTAACGGTAGTCACTTGAACCTACTTTAACACGGCATTAAGATGGTCGACCTGTCGCATCATCAAACGACGTGTTTCTTGAAGGATTTCCTCCATTACGTAGAACGTTTGCTTGACGGAACTTCTTCGAACGCTAACCCTTTACGAACGTTGTTAAATGAGTTTAAGTTTTTCAACTCTGTTTTTGTACCGAATTTTTCTTGCCCATAAGGACGGATTGAAATGTTCGCGTCGCAACGCATTGAACCTTCTTCCATCTTCACGTCAGAAACACCTGTAAACATGATGATTTGACGAGAGTGCTTGCAAGTAGCATACGCTTCTTCAGGAGACGCATATCGGCTTCCGATACGATTTCAATCAGTGGAGTTCCTTGACGGTTTAAGTCCACATAAGAGAATCCGTCTGTTCCGTGCATAGTTTATTTTTACCTGCATCTTCTTCAAGGTGAACACGTTCAATACGAATACGTTTTGTTTGTCCTTCGACTTCGATATCAATCCAGCCATCATGACCGATTGGGTAATCGAATTGAGAGATTTGATACGCTTTTGGATTGTCAGGGTAGAAATAGTTTTTACGGTCGAATTTTGTATCTTGAGAAATGGCTACAGTTCAGCACAAAGAGCTGCACGCATTCCGAATTCTAACGCATGTTTATTCGACTGGAAGAACCCTGGATATCCCCAGTCAATCACGTTTATTTGTATTTGGTTCCGCACCGAAATGCGCTGGGTGATGGAGAGAACATTTTTGAATCAGTTTTAATTCAACGTGGCACTCTAAACCAATAGTGTTTCAAAGTTCATATCATTGTTCCTCTTATAGTTGTGGGCGGCGTAAGTAGTAATCATTTTGCTTGTTCAAATGCATGCGCTGCTTGATAAATAGTCTTGGAAGTAATTTCCGATTATCTGAATTCCGACTGGTAATCCTTCGCTTGTGAAACCAGCGGGAACTGAAATCACTGGTAATCCAGCTAAGTTTACAGGAACGGTTAATAAGTCCGCCATGTTACATTGCAAGAGGATCGTCGCTGTGCTCGCCTCAATCCAAATGCAGCAGAAGTCGTTACAGGTCCTAAGATCAAATCGTACTTTTCAAATACTTTTTGCAAAGTCTTGTTTGATTAACGTACGTACTTGTCCCGCTTTCTTGAAGTAAGCATCGTAATAACTGAGAACTTAAACTAAATGTTCCAAGCATGATACGACGTTTACTTCGCATTCCAAAACCTTCAGATCGGCTCTTCACGTATAAATCTTCTAATGTTTCTGCTTCTGTTGAACGGTGACCGTAACTTGGATTCCGTCGAAACGTTGTAAGTTCGAAGATGCTTCAGATGAAGCGATGATATAGTACGCTGGAATTCCGTATTTAGAGTGAGGTAGGCTCACTTCTTCAACGATAGCTCCCATCGCGCGATATTGTTCAGCCGCTTTAAGAACCGCTGCTTGAACCTGTGCATCCACACATCTTCTGCAAAATATCTTTTGGCAACGCGATACGCATGCCTTTGATGTCGCCTGTTAATCCTTTGCGGTAGGCTGGCACTTCTGGAGGCACACTTGTTGAATCACGATGGTCATATCCAGAAATCGCGCTTAATACTAAGGCATTATCTGAACGGTACGTGTGAATGGTCCGATTTGAGTCTAAGCTCGATGCAAAGGCAATCAAACCATAACGAGAAATAGCCATATGTTGGTTTCATCCAACGATTCCGTGAAACTTGCAGGTTGGCGGATAGAACCACCTGTATCAGAACCAAGAGATGCTAGTACTTCGCCAGAAGCAACTGCAGCAGCAGAACCACCTGAAGATCCACCAGGTACTTTTGTTAAGTCCCAAGGATTTTTTGTTTTCTTGAAGTAAGAAGTTTCTGTTGAACCACCCATGGCAAATTCGTCCATGTTTAATTTACCAACGTTCACCGCACCTTCTGCTTTTAATAATTCCATCACGTGAGCGTCGTAAATTGGTGAAGTCTTCTAACATACGGCTTGAAGCAGTTGTTAAAAGGTCACGAGTCACGATATTGTCTTTAATCCCGATTGGAAGACCTTGAAGAGACGCTTCCTCACCGTAGCCTTTTTCATCAGCTGCTGCTGCTTGTTTTAAGGCTTCTTCTTCGTTTAATGTCACGAACGCTTCTACTTTAGGTTCTAAAGCATGGATACGCTCGAATGTTTCTTTAGTTAATTCCACAGAAGTGAATTCTTTATTACGAAGACCTTCGTGAAGCTCAACTAATGTTTTGTTTTCAATAATACTCATGCTTCACCCTCCTCGTTTTCGCCCATAATTGCAGGCACTTGAATAAATCCATCTTCGCTTGTTTTCACATTACGCATTAACAAGTCACGGTCTGTTCCTTTTTCAGCAACATCTTCACGCATGACATTCACTAATGGATAGCCATGTGTCGTTACAGGAACTCCTGTCGTATCCACTTCTTTTAATTGTTCCACCATATCAATGATATCGCTCATTTGTTCTGTAAAATGAAGAATTTCATTGTCGGCAAAAGCTAGCTTTGCAAGTTTGGCAACGTGTCTAACTTCTTTTTCCTCAATGACCATTTCTTTTCCTCGCTTTTCAAAATCATTACTTTTCTATTGTAAACACTTTAAACATTGTTATCAATATTAATCGAATATATGGTAAGTGAACACACCTTGCGTTAAATCTTGCATCAAGAACGCCTCTACTCCATTAATCGAGCTAATGCGCACTTCTACTGGAGTGGTTTTTGATAAATATTTATTAGCCGCATCTGTGACATGTTGTGCTAAGGCAATAATTTCTGATTCACCATAAAATTGCGTCATAATATCAACGACCATTTTTTTAGCCACATTATCTTGATATTTTACTCCGAGCCGTTACTCCTGAGATTTTGGGAAGAAGTTTTGTACTTCTGTTTTAAAATTCTCAAAAGCCGTTGACTCTTCAGTAGCTGCTTCGTTCACTAGTGGTAACACGGTCACTTTCTGGTTTACATTCGTCCAGTTCGTAATTTCGGTTCCTTCAACAGAAGTCGCTTCTAAGACATAAACGCCTCCACCAATATCATCTTTTGAAGTTTGTCTGAAGACTCAGACAATTGGCACAGCTTTTTAAGCGCATCATTTTTGGCATCAGTCTTGTTAAGTTGGTTCCGATTGTTTTCCTTTGTTCAATCATGACTGCTTCGAGAAATTTCAGTTTCTGCATCCGATCACCATTCGTATAATAATCAACGCTGTTCATCAATCCAATACTAATCCCACCTAATTCAAAAGTTGTTTTCAGTTTGAATCATGTAGTCTTATTCCAAAATCTGCGCTAAATAAAGTGGAGCACGATCCTGTTGGTGAAGTATCTCCATTATCAGCAGGATTTAAGCCTTCTGGATTTTTTATCGCTTTTGACGAGCAATCCATTTAGCCGTTGTATCAGCATCGATAATCTGTCCTTCTCTAAAAAATACTGATTCGCAGGGAATACATTTCTAGAAAGATCTGATCAAAACCTATTCTCGAAATTTTTTAAATTAAATCCTGTATTCAAGCTTTAGTAGCTCCACGGTTTTTGGCTCACTTGAGTATTTCCCGTTAGTAATCAATGCACGATAAAATTATTGGACAGTTGATTCGTTGTCATCGAACCACTTTTGCATTGGCATCATTTTTCGTATTTATTATTTTGGCGATTGGCTTGAGTAAATATCTGCACAGGCGGCTACAGGTAATGCACTCATTAACCCTAATAATCCCTGAGCGTAATTTATGTTTTCATATGACTATTTCTATGCAAGAGAATCCAGAAATTATTGTTCCTCCACCTTCAATCTTAGTGAGTTAGCTTTATCCAACTGCTTCCGGCTGAATGTCCAGCAATCACAACGTCTGTCTTCTTAGAAACAGAGCCTGTTACTTTCGCTCAAGCGATTCCACTCTTTTGCATCTTTGTCTTGTTAATTGTTCTAATGTCCTGTTAAAGACGACTGTCTTTTTCCACTTAGGATATGTCCTGAAGCTTCACTGTCTGCTTTTTGTCTTTCCAAGATAGCTCCATATTCACTCACGATCTTGTAATTCTTGGATAGAGTTCTCCTGAACGGATGGTTGTTCAAAATAAGTTTTTACACTATAAGCAATAATATCCACCTAAACCATCAATTTCCAACAATTGTTCAATACTCCGCCTCTTGTAAAAGCTCTCTCATATTTTCAAAATGTTGTGCAGTTCTTTAGCAGCCTTGGTTCCTACATGACGGATTCCCAGTCCTGTTAGAAGGCGTTCAAGGAATTAGCTTTACTACTATTCTCGATTAAGCTGAGAATATTTTCCGCACTCTTTTGTTGAATTTTTGTCTAATGCTAATTAGCTGATCCAAAAGTTAATTTGTATAAATCAGCAACATCAAGAACTAGGACCTTCTTCAAAAGTTGCTTAATGATACTGGCCCAATTCCACTCATATTCATCGCATTTCGTGAAACAAAAGTGGCTCATGCCTTCTGTCAGTTGAGCTGGACATTTTGGACCAAAACAGCGAATGGCTACTTCATCTTCAATGTTCCAATTTCTCATGACGAGACCGGACAAGTTGTTGGAAACTCGCATGGCTGACTTGTAGCTGGACGTTTTCTCTAAAATGCATGTATGACTACGGAATAATGTCTCTGCCTTATAGAATCACCACGGTGTCTTCCAAGCGAATATCTCTTTCTTTTCATCAAATCAATATTATGCAAACTCGCACGTCGTACCGTCGTTCCTGCTAATTGAACAGGATCCATCACTGCAGTTGGGGTAGCCACTCCAGTACGTCCCACCGTCCACTCCATCGCGAAACCACCGTCTGCGCTTCTTCCGTTGGGAATTTGCACACGCAATGGCCCAACGCGGTGCTTTTTACGTATAGCCGATTTCTTGGTAGTAGTAAAAATTCATTGACCTTAATCCCACCCAGGCCGTCGATTTCGTATGGTAATTCTTGGCGTTTCGCACCAATCGTCTCGATGTAATTCCCACACTCATCAATCGTTTGGCATTTTAAGCGCTCTCAAGTTGGTTACAAAACCAATCCTCTGCCATCTTCTTCAACAACTCTTCTTGAGTTGAAACATCCAATTCTTCTACATGGACCACTGTATGAAAGACGGATAGGTTTCCTTCGCTGCAATTTTAGGTCAAGCTGTCTGGGCTTCCTGCTGCTGCATTTCTTGGATTGGCAAAGACTAGCGCCCTTCTTCTTCACGACTCGTTTAATGCCACGAATGATTTTCGGCATATAACATTCACCACACTTCGATATTCAGCGCTCTTTTAAGACAAAAGGTACTGATTTAATGGTACGCACATTGCCCGTTACATCTTCACCCTGTCGTCCCATCTCCACAGGGTTGCTCCCAAGCTGAAGTTGCCCGTTTTATACGTCAACGCAATAGAGGTCCATCGATTTTTGGTTCGCATACATACTCGATTGCTCGGTTCGTTAACTTGCGAGAGACGCGCATCAAACTCTTCCAAATCTTCCTCGAAAAGGCATTTGAAAGGCTGAGCATCGGATTAGTGTGATGACCTTCTGAACTGCTCGAGCACTTCTCCCCCACCCGTTGCGTAGGAGAATCAGCGTCACGAACTCCGGATGTTCCTTTTCTAAAGCTAGTAATTCATGATAAGCCTTATCGTACTCTGCATCTGTTGCAGTAGGTTTATCTTCCACATAATACTCATGACTCCAACGATTTAATTGTTCTTTGAGCTGTTCAATTCTTTGTTGAATCGTTGTATTCATCTTCATCCTCTATTCTTCGATTTTTTCAATTGGGGCAAAACTTGCGAGTCGCTTGATTCCATCCCTGCAAAAGCCACGTCAAGTTCTTGACGATCTCCTTCACCGGTAATACGGACTACGGTTCCTGTTCCCCATTTTTTATGCGATACTTTCATACCAACCGTCCATCCATCGCTTGGAAGCAGACGTTGGCGTTTGTTTTTCTACGCGCTGAATGCTTGCAGAAGAGTGAGATTTCTTTTGTAAATACCCCTCATTCTTTTGCGCATTCGTGTTGCGGTAACGATCAAAGAGTCCCCCACCCTGTTGCAGAAGAACCTCTGTTATAACTTGGTTTTCTGAGTAGAAAACTACTGAATAATAAGAGTCGCTAATCATTTTCTCCTTCTTTTTGAAGAAGTTTATCATCCATTCTTGCATAAAACGAGATCTCCTGGTAATGTTACGTTTTCCCGTAGAGCAGTCTTGAATACGCACGTGTCATAAAGAGCTTTTTCTCTGCGTGTAATCCCTACATAGGCAATCGACGTTCCTCTTCTTCATCTAGCCTTCTTGTAGGGTTCTTGCAGAAGGAACATTCCGTCTTCCATCCCTACAAGGAACGTGACGAACTCTAACCTCTTTTGCCATGCAAGGTCATCAATGTAATTTTGTGAGGCGCTCGTTTCTTCTTCATTTTCCATATCCGTCACTGAGGATAAATCCGTTAAGAATTGACTAAAGCTGATTCTTCTGCTTCAGAATCAGACCGTTTTTCTTCGAACTCTTTTAGCTACGGATAAGAAATTCCCGCATATTATCGATTCGTAGCATCTGCTTCCATGGTGTGCGCCTGTTCAAGAGAGGCAATGTAGCCTGGGATTTTATCCATGACTTCTTCGATTAAATCGGTTGGCGAAACGAACTTCTTGCATCTTTCGTTAAATCGCTGATTAGCTTCGCAAAATCGGCTAATCCTTTTCCTGCTTTTCCACTAATCCCGTTAAGAGTCATCTCAGCAGAAGCTTCTAAAAGAAAAACCGTGCATTTGAGCGAAAGTCTTTCTAATTTTTCAATACTCTTTTCCACCAATACCGCGTTTTGGCGCATTCACAACACGTCTGAAGCTAAAGTCATCGGTCAGGGTTCACTAATAAACGTAAATTAGGGCGAGTAAATCCTTGATTTCCATTCGCTCGTAGAATCGTTGCCCCCTACCATTTTGAAAGGCATATTCGCTTTTAATAAATCTTCTTCAAAAGGGTCACGGATTGGGCATTACTACGGTATAAAACTGCAAAATCACTATAATCGTACCCGTCAAAATTTCACCATCTTTAGATCGTTCTCATCACATAACGAGACTCTTCCGCAACCGGAAGCCGCACAATAATAGGTAATCTTGTCCCCTGCTTCATTTTTCGGTCCATAGCTCTTTTGGTTTTACGATTTTTGATTATTTTCAATTACTTGATTGGCTGCTTTCTAAAATTGTCTTCGTTGAACGATAATTTTTGCTCTAGTAAGACCACTTTTCGCCTGTGGATAATCGTGTTCAAACGACAAGATATTCTCCATATCGGGCCCATCGCCAACCGTAAATGCTTTGATCGAGCATCCCCAACCACGCAAATATTTTTGAACTTATCCGCTAGCAATTGAACCAGTAAGTATTGCAGCTATGGTTTTGTATCTTGGTACTCATCCACATGGATATAATGAAATTTTTGTTGATAATACGCTAATACATCTGGATGCTCTTTAAACAATTTCACCGTTAACATGATTAAATCATCAAAAGTCAACGGTCATATTTTGCGTTTTTCTGCTTCGTATTCGACATAGCACTCGCGATTTATTTGGTCCATGAAGTTTGTGTGTGTCTTTGCGAAGGTTTCCGCATCTTCAAAATTATGCATTACTAATACTTTCTCAGATGCCACGTGCATCAAACTTATCCGAATCAATATTCAACTTTTTGCATAATGCGTTTCATCGCAGAAAGTTGATCCCCAGAATCAATAATTGTAAACGACTTTGCAAGACCGATGCGTTCACAATCTCTTCTTAAAATGCGAACGCACATCGAGTGAAAAGTGGATACCACACATCGCCCTGCTTGCTCGCCTACTAGAGCACTTACCCGCTCTTTTCATCTCGCTTTCGCTGCTTTGTTCGTAAACGTAATCGCTAGAATATTCACGGTTGAACTTCTTCCTCGGCTAATATGATAGCCATTCGATGCGTCAACACGCGTCTTTCCGCTTCAACGCCATTACGAGAAGCGGACCTTGTGTATGCATAACCGCTTCCTTTTGGCGAGGTTCATTCATCAAATTAATTCGTTTGAATTTTTCACTTACTCTTTCCTTTTCCTTGAGGAACTATCCATTAAAGAATAAATCTGAAACTTCAATCTCTCCAAGTAGATCACACTGGACCCTCCACTTAATCGAATCACTCCCTAAGATGTCTGTTGCTCTCTTAGGTGAGGTTTGGAAAAATTCAAAAATCCCATTTTGGTTTTCAATAGTGTTAATAAACTTGCTTTTTCCTAGCATGGATTCATAAATCAGCACTAGAATCATTTTTCTTCAGTAGGTTCGCTTGTATGCCACTGGAAGTCCTGTGGCTACTCGTACAATGATGTCCGATAATCCTTTTCCTAGTTGTTACTTCCAAATTGTTGTTGGACTAAAAGGTAGTTGATTAATCGATTTCCACATAAAACATGCCTTATTTCAGCTCAACACTTGGATGATAGCACCACTGACCCTGAAAGATAATACAACTTTAAAAGCGTCTCTTCAGCTCTGAGACCCCATTCTGGATTCATACGGCGTGAAGCAATACTATACTTTAATTTTTTCCAGAGATATATACATCTTCTGTAATTGGTAAAATCGTTACACGATCCTCATAGTCGCGAACAACAGTCAACGAAAAATGGCGTTGAGCAGGCACAAAGGCAGTCAACATACTTGGTCCTTCTTCGATTTTTCCCAAAACTCGCTCGTCAATATCTTGATCATATAATTCGATAGGTTCTTCATATCGACTATGGACTTGATTACTTTCTAGAAAAGCTGGAAGCCCAATACTTTCTAATAAAGAGGGTAATTCCCCAACATGGGTGACAATCCCATAAGGAGCTACGTTGATTGCATGTTCTTCTAAAAATAATTTTTCGACCGTACGATTTTGAGAAATTTCGGCTAGCTCCAATGATTGGTAATATCTTGTTTTACTACTTAGAGCCACTAATGTGTCTACAGAAACTAAATTCGTCATCAGAAGGAGAGTATCTACTTTCTCAGCAAAATCAAGTAAGGATGCACGGTCATCATAAGAAGACACAATTTCATATTCTGCCATTGAAATAGCAGCCTCGTTCGATTGATGGTAGCTATATACAACATATCCCATCTTTCTAGCAGCAATTGCAACAGATGCAACTTGCTCGTCTCCCCCAATGATTCCGACAATGGATCCTGGTAATAATTGACTCATGTATATCCTCTCCTTTTGCATACGTTAGAATGAATTTGACTTCTTAAGAGCCTCTTCGCACAGATGCGGTTGTTTCTTCGCTTGGCAATTTATCATATTGATACAATTGATGTTCTTCAATCATTTGAATCAACTTTTGAGCATAGGTTGGGTCGGTGGCATATCCTGCATCTTGCAAGGCTTGGGCTGCTTGTTTATAATTTCTAGCCCCTAGCACTTTATGATAGAGCGTTGGATCCCAATCTACCCCATATGCCAACAGTTGCGCATGAGCTTCCACTGAATCTGCCCAGCTATCATACACACGAAAACGACCATTAATCGTAATCCATGTTTCATTGACAAATTCGGCTGCATCTCCGTAGCACTACATTTCAGTTGCGCGGTCGTCACTTTTTACGTATAAATTATAATATTTGCTCGCTAATAGCTTTCTCCCCAGTTCGATTCCAACGAGAATTGCTTGCGCGAAACTGACGCCGTGCAATACTCCATAATCGCGATACGCCTTTTGCGCTGCTGGGTGGCGAGCGTCTCTATAAAGAGTCTCTCTTGTAGACGTTTCTGCCTTGTGCTGCGGTTTGTTTTCGAGACAACCCATGTGATAGGTACCGGCCAAAAAGAACACTCGTTACGGCTACGAGGAGAAGCGCCGTCAATTTTGAGATAATGGCAAACCACTCTACAAGATGAAACGCGAGATTTACTTTTTCTTTTCTTTCTTTTCATACAATTTCCACCACTTTCTTTATCTCAGTTTTATCATAAAAATACCCTATATGGATACCTTGTTTTAAAGAGGTATCCGTGATTTTAATCGGTCCAATTTTATTCTGCATCATTTTCCTGGAACAAATGCGTTTTACCGTATTCTAAATATTTCTGTTGGGCTTTTTCGTCCGCAATCCACTCGAGGTAAAGCCTTGTTTCTTCGTTCCAATTTGTTTATGTATAATCCCTACAATTCCAGTTTCAATAATATCTTGATAACTCCAGCTTCCATAGTGAGTTTGCAGTGCGTAAGATGGTCACGTTCTCTTTGCAAGATTTTCCTTACTTGCTAACAGCAGCTGTCTTCCATTCCACTCGTACATTTTCTTGGCAGAATCCAATGATTAGCTTAATTTGGACTTTTTAGCCTTAAATATTTCCGCCACCGGATCAGAAGCCACCTCAGGAAGAACTTCCGCATTTCTGGCAATTTTATGCACTTATCCACTCATAATCCGTAAACAGCAGCATTTGAAATCTTCTGCATATTTTCAGATTCCAATCCTCTTTCCTCCACGTTCTTCCATCTTGTCCAACCTGCCCACTAAATGCCTAATTTCTTGTGCATGTAAAGAATGCTTTTTCTGAGAGATATCTTTCTCGAAATGGCGTGACAACAATCAAATACAAATGCTTCAACGCATCTTTCGTCACCTCTTAAATCTATAAATACACCTCTTAGGTTCATTTTTCAAATGTGATTTTCTGCCTCATATATTATAATAACATTATCTTTAAAGAGGTGAGGTATACCAAACTTCAAAATCCATTTCATATCGGACTACATGCTTTAAAAGTACTATATACATATTTCTTTGCGTTGTACTATTTAGAGTATTGTCGTGGTTCTCCGATGCTACAAGCTGCACTATCCGCCATCTTTAACTAGAACCGACCACGAACAAACCTTTAAGTTTGCGCTCTCTCGTTTTATGACAACTTTTCTGGGTGGGGTGGTCGCTATTCTACTGTTCAATTAAGAGCCATTCTTCCGTGCAGAATATACGGATTTATTACTAGCACCGATTATGGCATTATCTTAATCATTTATTTTGTAATCAATTTCAATAAAACCGGCGTCATTGAATTTCTTGTTCAACCTTCTTGAAATCCATTTTCTTTGTAATGTGGAGCGGGACAAAATACCGCCTATATACGATTCAAAATTTTGGACACCCTTGTTAGCGCATTGATTTGCCATTGGGTAGAACCATCTTCTTTGAGCCCGCACTTGAGAAACTGAAGAGAAAAAGCGTAAACGAAAACTTCGTTGGATATCCCTAGCAGCTTTTTATTTAGCGATCCCCACCACGATAATATGTGGCATTTCGTAAAGACACTTTTTCAATCCATCGATCAGTTTGGATAATAAAATTTCTTTTGTTTTGGGCAGTTATACTCGTAATGTTGGTTTCCATCTACTAGCAGAAATCATCCTTTCATTCCCTTAGTTTAAGTATGGAAGTGGAGCGTATGGATCTATTTCAATCGTTTGACTAATCTCAACTGATGATTGGCACCAATTTTGCTTATAAAGTCAATTTATTATTCTTCCATTCATGGTTCTTGATATCCTTGACTTTTTGAGACAATTCTTTCCGATTTTTCAGTAGAGATTACATACATGATCCTCCACCACATACCAGACTGTATTTCAAAAGCCATCACGTCTCAGTCAGTTCAATCTCGGCAGATTGTTTCGTCTTCGCATCAAAGTCATCAATGCGATTTATTTTCTTTTGAATAAGAAAGATCCATAATCAAATCTTCTGCGGATCATATACTTTCTCCTTGGGCTTCTCTCAATGGAATTCTTGTAGATTTCCAGTAAATTGACTTTTCAATTTAGAAGGCGTTCCAGTCTTTAAGAGTCAATCCAAGAAAACGTTAATAGATAATGCCCTCTATCAGAATCAACTCCATTTTGCTGCGTATAAAGTATCCCCCATCTCTATGAAGAAGGTAGGAGTTTCAATGTACATGTGTTCCCCATAGTTTCTTTGGAATGGATACCGTATTGGAAATAACTCTACGTCTCCGTATTCATCAGTATATATCCAATCCAACAGGTCATTATTTGTCTGATACACATTGATTATGATAGCAATACGTAACTAT
>BNJS01003925.1_pt1 | contig 142407 bp, 162 predicted proteins | sample 8540461 | NCBI WGS metagenome assembly BNJS01 (sample SAMD00202454, study PRJDB9452) | human saliva metagenome | isolation source: human saliva | place: Japan
GAGACTTGCTGAGGCGATTTTTCATCGAAAAGTTTAATGAGTTCTTCACTGAGAGAAGATTTCATCTTCGCCACCTGCGTTCCAACCAAGAAGAGCAATAAAGTTAAAGACTGCTTTCTAGTAAACAACCTTTTACGCAGTAGTCTTCGATAAACTGAAGGGTGTTGGTATCGCGTTTTAGATAACTTCTTACCAGTCTCAGAGTTGATAATCAAGGTCATATGGCCGAACTCTGGAGCTTCCCAACCAAGGGCTTCGCAGACCATAAGCTGTTTTGGTGTATTAGCAATGTGGTCATCTCCACGGATAACATGAGAGATTTGCATATCGGGTCATCGATAACAACGGCAAAGTTGTAGGATTTGGGTAACCGTCTTTCTTGGATAACCCAGTCACCGCCGATATTGCCACCTTCAAATTCGATATCGTCCTCGACCATATCATGCCACTTGTAGATACCTGACTCATTGACAGCCAAACGAACCGTTGGGATGACCCCCAGCTGCTTTCACGTTCTGCGATATATGCTGCTTTCTCCTCTTCACTCATACCAGAGGGTATTCATTGATGTAACGAGAGTGTTTTCCCAGCTGCTTCTTGGCGTTCGCGTTCAGCTGCCAACTCTTCTTCTGTAACGTAAGATTTGTAGGCCTTTCCTTCAGCTAATAATTGGTCGATGTATTTTTGATACAAGTCCAAACGCTCAGACTGGCGGTAATTTTCATGTGTTTCTGGGCTTTCATCCCAATCCATACCTAACCAACGAAGGTTTTCAAGCTGTGAACGTTCACCATCCTCGACATGACGTTTACGGTCAGTATCTTCGATACGAATGATAAACGTTCCACCATGATGACGTGCGTAAAGTAGTTGAACAATGCTGCATGGGCATTCCCGATGTGTAGTAGTCCTGTTGGACTTGGTGCGTAACGTACGCGGATATCTTTTGACATAGTTTCTCCTATAAAGTCTCTAGGCATCTGCCTTTTTGCTCTCTATATTATATCACAAGTCTTGGCTGAGTCCAATTTCTATGGATAAAGAGAGTAAAAAGAGTGGACAAACCACTCTTTCCTTCTATTATAGACGTGCGTTAAGTTCTTTGCTCAATTCTTCAAATCCTGGTTTTCCAAGAAGGGCGAACATGTTACGTTTGTAAGCTTCAACACCTGGTTGGTCAAATGGGTTGATGGCATTCAAGTAACCAGAAAGGGCGATAGCCAATTCGAAGAAGTAGATTGTATAACCAAGAGTGAAAGCGTCTTGCTCTGGAAGAGTCACGTACATGTTTGGTACATCACCATCTGTGTGGGCAAGAAGAACACCATCAGTCGCTTTTTTGTTTACAAAGTCAACGTCTTTTCCTTGAAGGTAACCAAGTCCATCAAGGTCTTCTTCCAAGCTAGGGATAATCACGTTTTTACGAGGTTTGTCAACACGGACAACTGTTTCAAACATGATACGAGTTCCTTCTTGGATAAATTGACCAAGTGAGTGCAAGTCAGTTGAGAAGTTAGCTGAAGTTGGGTAGATACCTTTTTGGTCTTTCCCTTCTGATTCACCAGCCAATTGTTTCCACCATTCTGAGAAGTATTGAAGTGATGGCTCGTAGTTTACCAAGATCTCAGTTGCATAACCTTTACGGTAAAGGATGTTACGAACTGCTGCGTATTGGTAAGCTTCGTTTTCAGAGATTTTATCTGAAGTGTAGTCTTTGCGAGCTGCATTCGCACCTTCCATAAGGGCTTTGATGTCAGCTCCTGATGCTGCGATTGGAAGCAAACCAACGGCTGTCAATACTGAGAAGCGTCCACCGATATCATCTGGAACAACAAATGTTTCCCAACCGTTAGCGTCTGCTTCAACCTTAACAGCACCTTTTTGGCGGTCAGTTGTTGCATAGATACGTTTGTTAGCTTCTTCTTGACCGTATTTCTTAACCAAAAGTTCTTTGAAGACACGGAAAGCAATTGCTGGTTCAGTTGTTGTACCTGATTTAGAAATCACGTTTACTGAGAAGTCTTTTGTCTGCAACATACTCTACCAAGTCAGCAAGGTAAGTAGATGAGATTGAGTTTCCTGCGTAAAGGATCGGTGGAGCTTTTGCGTTCTTCTTTTGTTTGCAAAATTAGCAAAGTGGTGGTTCAAGAAGTCGATTGCTGCTTTTGGCACCAAGGTAAGATCCACCGATACCGATTACAACCAAGACATCGCTGTCTCGATTTGATTTGCTCAGCAGCTTTTCAAGATACGGTCAAATTCTTCGCGGTCGTAGTTTTCAGGAAGGTCCAACCATCCCAAAAGTCGCTACCAGCACCAGTTCCTTTACGGATCAATTCATCTGCTGCTGTTACTTGTGATTGCATATATTCCACTTCATGTGGTGCAAACAAATTTGTTCAAAACTTTTGAATAATCAAATTTAATATGTGACATGTTATTCCTCCAATATTTCTTTCTTTTTCTATCATAACGCTTACCTTCGTTTTTCAAGTTTTTGTCGAATTTCTCCATTTTTATCAGAATTCAAACGTTTGCGTAAAAATCCCTACATTCAAAAATTTTTGAAAAAATAAAAGAAAGAACGACCAGATGTCCCAGTCGTTACAGTTCATTCAATAAATACTCAAATAATTCTAAATTGCCATCTTCTTCATTGACCAGAAACTCTGGATGCCACTGCAAACCGATAATGCGGTGTTCGTCGATAGACTCAATCGCTTCGATGGTTTGGTCTCTTGGATCAATAGCAGTTACACGGAAATTAGGTGCCAAATCCTTAATGCTTTGACGATGGACAGAGTTAACCTGACTTTCTTTTCCGAATAGCTTAGCCACCACGCTTCCTTCTACTGTCTCAATAGAGTGAGATGTTCCGAAAGGCAGTCCTTGCCAGTGACCTTCGATTTCTTGATTGAGGGTTCCGCCAAAGGCAACATTGACAAGTTGAACACCACGGCAGATTGCCATAATTGGTTTATTCTGACGGAGCGCTTCTTTCAAAAGCGCCAATTCAAATTCATCACGCACTAGATTGTAATCATCGCTCTCAATGGTCTTTTTCTCTCCATAAAACTGAGGATGAACATTTTGGCCTCCTGTCAAGATAAGTTTGTCAATCATTTCACATAATCGCGTACAACTGACTCATCACCAACAGGAATGACTAAAGGGAGACCACCGACTTGACGAATGCTCTCTGCGAATCTACAAGATACAGATGAATGAATGTTTTTGCCTTCTGCGTCTACGGGACATAGATTTGCAGCAACTCCTACAACCGTTCTAGCCATGATGTCTCTCCTTTCGAATATTAATACTCTTCGAAAATCTCTTCAACCACGTCAGCATCGCCTTACCGTACTCAAGTACAGCTTGCGACTAGCTTCCTAGTTTGCTCTTTGATTTTCATTGAGTATAACGATAGTCCTATCATATCACTCAAAATGACTTTCGTCTAATATGTTTTTTTTAAGGCTGTGATAAAAATTTTTTATGGACAAGAAAAAGCTGCCCACATAGGACAACTTCTTTCTTATTCGAAAACAAATTGATTGTGATAGAGTTCTGAATAGAATCCACCTAGCTTCAAGAGTTCATGGTGGTTACCACGTTCAATGACCTCTCCATCTTTAAGGACAATAATCTGGTCTGCATTAAGGATGGTCTTCAAACGATGGGCAATAACAAAACTGGTTCTGCCTGCTACAACTGCCTCCATGGCATGCTGAATCTTGCTTTCTGTCACCGTATCTACGTTTGAAGTGGCTTCATCTAGAATAAGAACTTCTGGATCTGTCATCAGGGTTCGAGCGATAGAAATCAATTGTTTCTGTCCTGTTGAGAAGATGCTCTGATCATCATCTATAAGAGTATCGTATTTATCAGGTAAGCTTTCGATATAGTCGTGAATGTGGGTTGCCTTGGCTGCTACCTCAACCATTTCTTGACTAGCATCTGGCACACCGAAACGGATATTGTCTCGAATCGTTCCACTAAACAAGACCGAATCCTGCAAGACAATTCCCACCTTGCTTCTGAGACTATCTAAATCATAGTCACGGATGTCTTTGCCGTCAAAATAAATACCACCAGCATCAACATCATAAAAGCGATTGATAAGATTCATAATAGTCGTTTTCCCTGACCCTGTCGGCCCAACAACTGCTGTCATCTGGCCTTTAGGGGCAGAAATGCTGACATCTTTCAAAATAGGTTTATCAGGCAAGTATGAAAAATCAATATGACTAATTTCAACACCTTCTTGCAACTGAGTGAAGGTTGGAGCCTTTTCAGGTCGAATTTCTTCCTCTGCGTCAAACATTTCCTGAATCCGTTCAGCCCCCGTAAAGGCTAACTGAAGGCTTCCCCAACTAGCCGCAACTTGGATAATAGGCTGGTAGTACTGCTGTGAAAATTGGGCAAACATAACAATCAAACCTAGGGCTGTACTTGTTTCAATAGCCTTATCATTCAAAAGTACAGCTGAACCAGCAAAGATGACGATGGCTGTATTAACCAGACTCATCCCATTCATGACAGGGAAAAGAATTCCTGAGAACATTCTTCCTTTAAAGGTTGCCTTGCGCACGCGCTCATTTTGTTCAAGAAACCCTGCCATCATATCCTCTTGAATTCCTTGCACAATGACAGCTTTCTGACCTGAGATACTCTCATCCATATAGGCGTTGAGTTCCCCAACCTCTTTTTGCTGGAGGTTGGTGTATTTGCGTGCCATTTTCACGATGAAAATCAACATAAGAAAGGCCACTGGTGTGCTGGCAATGGTAATGAGAGCCAGCGTCACATTTCTCGAAAACATAACAAAAATCAGACCAATGTATAAAACAATATTGCTCATGACCTGAACCAAGCTCTCGTTAAAGGCTTGAAGGATATTATCCAAATCACTGGTAAAACGAGACAGGATATCGCCATCCTGTCGGCGGTCAAAGAAAGAAACCGTCAAGCGAGCAAGCTTACCGAAGAGGCCTTTGCGCATCTCGTTTGTCGACTCTGCAATCACGCGCGTCATGAGACACATGTATATCACACTAGAGATAAATAGAACCAAAACCAGCAGGCCAAGATTGACCATGATTCCTGATAGGCTTTGCCATACAAGTTCTGGATTGCCATCTTGATAAGCTTGAACTAAATTAGCTAGCTGCGTTACTGCTTGTCCAGAAAATACCGGAAAGAGGGCTTGGGCAAGAGTCGCCAGAACAATCATCAGGATAACAACTACAAATGATAGCTTATAGACTTTAAAATAATTCCAAAAAAATTGAACTGTCTTCATTTTACTCCTCCTTTCCTTTCTGTGTTTCATAGATTTCACGGTAAACGGCATTGTTGGCAACCAAGTCTGCATGCGTGCCTTGACCAATCAATCGTCCTTGATCTAGAACCAAGATTTTATCTGCATGGACAACCGAGCTAATCTTTGCGCGATGATAATGGTTGTTGTTCCCTTCAAATCCTTATTCAAGGCTTCTTGAACTAGGCGCTCTGACTTGGCATCCAAAGCCGAGGTCGAATCGTCAAAAATCAGAATACGTGGATTGCTGACAATCCCACGCGCAATCGACATCCTTTGCTTTTGCCCACCTGAGAAGTTGGTTCCTCGTTCCTCAACTGGACTTTCAAAGGTTTTCTCCATACGATGAATGAATTCACTGGCTTGGGCAATATTGGCTGCGCGCTCCATTTCAAATAGAGTAGCATCTCCCTTACCCTGTCTCAAGTTATCTGCAATCGTTCCACTGAAAAGAATAGCACGTTGAAGAACGATAGAAACTGTTTTACGCAGGGTTCCTTCACTCACTTCTCGAATATCCTTTCCTCCAATTTTGATGGCCCCTTCCTGTGGGTCAAAGAGACGTGGAATCAATTGAGCCAAGGTTGATTTTCCTGCACCAGTCGCTCCAACGACACCAACCATTTGACCAGGTTCAATAGTAAAGCTCACATCTTTCAGCATCGGTTCCTTGTCCATTGGATAGGTAAAGGTTACATTTTCAAAGCTAAGACTTCCGACTAACTCTTCATCTGGGACATCCTTGAAGGTCATGGCTGGCTCTGCGTCAAGAATTTCTCGAATACGACGCATCGAAATCATGGCACGACTGACAGAATTTCCCAAAAATCCAACCATGACAATGGTAAAGATAATCTGGCTTAGGTAATTGACAAAGGAAGCAATGGAGCCAACAACTGACGGATCCGACTGAACCATCCCAGCAACCAGCCAAATAGAGAGAAATACCGCCCCATAACCGACCAACATCATGAAAGGTTCCACTACTGAAAAGGCATAACCAATGTAAAGGTTTTGACCAAGAAGCTCGTCTGAAACCTCCGTAAACTTAGCAAACTGCTCTTTTTCTTGGACAAAGGACTTGACCACACGAACACCGCGCAGATTTTCCTTGGCAATGGCATTGATGCGCTCAAGAAGGGTTTGAAACTTGGCAAAACGAGGCCCCATCATTCCCATCATGACGGCAGTCAATCCAAAAATTAAGATTACCATGAGAACAATCACCCACCACAGAGAAGGTAAGGTTTGAACTGCCAGAATAAACGAACCGATGAACAAGAGAGGAAGTCTGAAAAGAATTTGAAAGGTCATCATGACGACGTTCTGAATCTGGTTGATATCATTTGTCATTCGAACGACTAGATTTCCCGCATTAAATTGTTCAATATTGGCATAAGAAAAGGTTTGGATTTTACGGAAGGCGTCCTCCCGAAGGTCGGATGAAACTCCTTGGGCAATATAGGCTGCAAGGACAACATTGAGACCACCAGCAACTAGACCAACCACGGCCACACCAATCAACCAAGCCCCGATACTATAAATAGCTTCATATTTTCCAGCAAGGAGGGCGTCTAAGACTTCCTGCAAATAACGCGGTTGCAAAAGTGAACTAGCAACCATCAAGCCTGTCATCAGGAGCGAAGCCACGGCCTGCCACTTGTAGGTTTTTATTTTCTGAATCAGCATACTTTCTCCTTAAAAAATAGACAAAAGGGAGCGACAATGTGTCAGCTCCTTCTCATTCTGTTTGTGTGATGTTATTCTAGCAAAAAAGTGGGGGATTGTCAAAGAAGTCTCCTTGATATAGCTAGAATGGCAAGTCAATCTTGGCTTTATAATTTCTGTTTTAACTCAACCAAGACATTCATAGCCTGCATAGGTGTCATATTGTAAACATCCAGTTTAGCTAATTCTGCTAGGATAGGATGGTCTGCTGGCGCGTCAAAGAGTGAAATCTGTTCAGTGACAGCACTTGTTTGTTTCATAGGATCTGGGCTTTCTGGGCCCTGATTCTCTAACTGAGTCAAAATCTTATCCGCCCTTGCTAAAAGGTCTGCTGGCAAACCAGCAATCTTGGCAACATGGATACCATAGGATTTATCGGCTGGTCCTGGTTCAATCTTGTGAAGGAAGGTGACCTGCCCATCCTGCTCCAAGGTTGCCACGTGGACATTGACCAAGTGTTCCAAGCTGGACTCCAGACTAGTCAACTCATGGTAGTGGGTCGCAAAGAGGGTCTTGGCTCCAATATGCTCATGGATGTATTCGATGATAGACTGAGCAAGAGCCATCCCGTCATAAGTTGCAGTTCCACGACCTAACTCATCAAAAAGAATCAAGGAATTTTTGGTCGCATGCGAAATGGCATTGTTGGCCTCCATCATCTCCACCATGAAGGTTGATTGACCTGAAACCAAGTCATCTGCTGCTCCGATACGGGTAAAGATCGCATCAAAAATCGGTAAACGGGCACTTTCTGCTGGCACATAAGAACCCAACTGAGCCATAACTGCCGTCATGGCTAACTGACGCATATAGGTTGACTTCCCGCTCATGTTTGGCCCTGTAATCAGTTGGATACTGGTATCTTCTGCCATCTGAATCGTATTGGGAATATAGGTCTGAGCCCCCATAACCTTTTCAACGACAGCATGGCGCCCTTTCTGGATATCAATTTGTGAATCGTCTCCAAACTCTGGTCGAATCAAATGCTGGGTTTCAGCTACAACCGCCAAACTTTGCAAGACATCAACTGTCGCAATTCCTTGAGCTAGAGCCTGCAAACGCTGAATGTACTTACTGACTTCCTCACGAATACGCATAAAAATTTCATACTCTAGATTAGCTGACTTTTCACGCGCCTCCAGCATATCTCCCTCGATACGGGCTAATTCTTCAGTTCCAAAGCGTTCTGAGTTTTTCAGCGTTGCCTTGCGGAAAAAGTGAGCTGGAACATTTCCCAGTTGCGAATTGGTCACATGGAAATAGTAACCATCCTTCTTATTGTAGTCAATCTTAAGCGTGCTGATACCAGAGTTTTCTCTCTCCTTGGCCTCAATCTCAGCAATCCAACCAGTCCCTTCTCTGAGCACACGACGGTACTTGTCTAAGGTATCATCAAATCCAGTCTGGATAATTCCCCCATCCGTAATCACATGAGGAGCCTCAGGAGCAATCGCTGAGCTAATCAAACTCTCCAACTCTGGAATGGCATCTAGTTGTTCGATGAGATAGGCTAGAGCAGGTTGTTCCATCCCTTCTAAAATCGCACGAATCCTTGGCACACTGGACAAGGTGGTCGCCAACTGCAAGAGATCCTTGGGATTGGTTTTTGCCAAAAAGAAACACGACTAGCCAAGCGCTCAATGTCATAAACACCCTTGAGACTGTCTGTCAAATCACTGCGCTCAAAGAAATGGTCGAGAAAGACCTGCACCACTTCTTGACGCTGAACAATTCGTTCCTTATCAATCAAGGGCGATGAATCCAAGACCGCAAAAGACGCATCCCCATAGCAGTTTTGGTTTCATCCAAAAGCCAGAAAAGACTGCCTTGCTTCTTGCCCGAACGAGCATTCTCAACCAAATCCAGACTAGCCTTGGTCGCATAATCCATCTGCAAGAAATCCTTGATTTCATAGCGGATAACAGGTTTGAGGTGGTTCAATTCCCTCATCTGAGTCCGATGAACATACTGGAGCAATTTACTAGATGCCTCTTGCTCCACAGATGCCAATCGTGAATCCAGTAAATGAAGGTCTTCAAAGCCTTCTTTTTCATAGGAAAGTACCAGATTCATCTGACGACTAAGGATTTGTTCCTCTTCCTCAGACAAGTCATAACCCAACACTACTTCGCGCGCTTGAGATTGCGGATTTTCCCCACAAACTAGCGTGAAATCCAAAAAGACCTGTCACATAAAAATCACCCGTCACTAGGTCCATATAAGCGAGGCCAAATTGATTGCCTTCGCGGTCTATGGCAACCAAGAAATTGTTCTGACTGTCCGGCTTACTGCTATCAACCACTGTCCCTGGCGTAATGACCTGAACAACCTCTCGTTTCACAACCCCAACTGCTTGTTTAGGATCTTCCATCTGCTCTGCAATGGCTACCTTATAGCCCTGCTCAATTAAGACATCAATGTACTGTTGGGCAGAATGATAGGGGACACCTGCCATAGGAATCGGATTGTCGGCATTCTTGTTGCGACTCGTTAAGGAAATTTCCAGAATCTGCGCAGCATTGACCGCATCCTCATAAAATAATTCATAAAAATCACCCATCCGAAAGAGCAAAAAAGTATCTGGATATTGCTTTTTAATATCCACATACTGTTGCATGCCGGGTGATAGCTTTTCTGTCGCCATTTTCCGTCTCTCCTTGTCAAAAATAAGTCTTGAGAGCAACTCCCAAGACCTTACTTATCTTTCATCAAATCTAGCAAACGATCTTCCATGAGCTTGGCAACGTGCTGGTCTCGACAAATGACCAATAAGGTATTGGCACCAGCAACTGTTCCTAAAATCCATTCATCCTTGTTTGCATCTACAATATTTGCCAAAACAGAGGCTTCTCCTAATTTGGTATGAAGCACCAAGGTAAACTCTGCTCTTGCAACACCTTCTAAATGATGAGACAAAAATTCCACCAAATCAATCTTTTCTGTCTCATTTGCTAGTACATAATACACCATATCATTTTTCTTGACCTTGGTCAAGCCGATTTCGCGCAAATCACGAGACAGGGTTGTCTGCGTCACAAAAACATTGTGCGCCTCCAACCGATCTTGAATTTCTTTTTGTGTACTTAATTTCTCCTCAGTAATCATTTTTATTAACTGATGACGATCTCTTTTTTCTCATAAAAATCCTCTTATGTGAATATTTATAACTATTTTTATAACTATATTATACCAAAAAAATAGGAGATTTCAAAAATTTTTTCTTCTTTCTTTAAAATTGTGATAAAATAGTAGAAAAGTCCAAAAAGGAGCTCTTAATGAATACAAAAGAATTGATTGCTAGCGAGTTGGCTAGCATCATTGATAGCCTGGATCAAGAGGCTATTTTAAATTTACTGGAAACCCCTAAAAACTCAGAAATGGGAGACATCGCCTTCCCTGCTTTTTCTCTTGCAAAAGTCGAACGTAAAGCACCTCAAATGATTGCGGCTGAACTGGCTGAAAAAATTAACAGTCAAGCCTTTGAAAAGGTTGTTGCAACAGGACCTTACGTTAACTTTCCTTGATAAATCTGCCATTTCTGCTCAAGTGTTGCAAGCGGTTATCACTGAAAAAGAACACTATGCTGACCAAACTATTGGCAAACAAGAAAATGTTGTTATCGACATGTCTAGTCCCAATATCGCTAAACCATTCTCTATTGGTCACCTACGCTCAACTGTTATCGGAGATAGCTTGTCACATATTTTCCAAAAAATCGGTTATCAAACGGTCAAGGTCAACCATTTAGGAGACTGGGGTAAACAGTTTGGTATGCTGATTGTTGCCTACAAAAAATGGGGCGACGAAGAAGCTGTAAAAGCTCATCCAATCGATGAACTTCTTAAACTCTATGTCCGCATTAACGCTGAAGCTGAAAATGATCCTAGCTTGGATGAAGAAGCACGCGAATGGTTCCGTAAACTTGAAAATGGCGACGAGGAAGCTCTCGCACTTTGGCAATGGTTCCGTGATGAAAGTTTGGTGGAATTTAACCGTCTTTACAATGAATTACAAGTCGAATTTGACAGCTACAATGGAGAAGCCTTCTACAACGATAAGATGGATGCAGTTGTAGACATTCTTTCTGAAAAAGGCCTTCTTGTTGAATCAGAAGGTGCCCAAGTTGTCAACCTTGAGAAATATGGAATTGAACATCCAGCCCTTATCAAGAAATCTGATGGTGCAACTCTCTACATCACACGTGACTTGGCTGCAGCTCTTTACCGTAAAAACGAATACCAATTTGCTAAATCTATCTATGTCGTTGGCCAAGAACAATCTGCCCACTTTAAACAGCTCAAAGCTGTCTTGCAAGAGATGGGCTACGACTGGAGTGACGACATTACCCACGTTCCTTTTGGTTTGGTTACAAAAGAAGGTAAGAAACTCTCTACTCGTAAAGGGAATGTCATCTTGCTAGAGCCTACTGTTGCAGAGGCTGTTAGCCGTGCCAAAGCCCAAATCGAAGCAAAAAATCCTGAACTGGAAAATAAAGACCAGGTAGCACATGCTGTTGGGGTTGGAGCCATTAAATTCTATGACCTCAAGACCGACCGTACAAATGGATACGACTTCGACCTAGAGGCTATGGTATCCTTCGAGGGTGAAACTGGACCTTATGTTCAATATGCTTACGCTCGTATCCAATCTATCTTGCGCAAAGCAGATTTCAAACCAGAAACTGCTGGTAACTATAGCTTGAATGATGCTGAAAGCTGGGAAATCATCAAACTCATCCAAGACTTCCCACGTATTATCAACCGTGCGGCAGATAACTTTGAACCTTCTATCATTGCTAAATTTGCAATTAGCCTGGCTCAAGCCTTTAACAAATACTATGCACATACACGTATCCTAGACGAAAATCCTGAGCGCGACAGCCGTCTAGCCCTCAGCTACGCAACCGCAGTCGTTCTCAAAGAAGCACTTCGCTTGCTTGGAGTAGAAGCGCCTGAGAAGATGTGATTCAGTACTAACAATTGGAACTAAAGTTCCTAATTGTTAGACGCTAGCCGCGTATGTGCGGACTAGCTAACTGCTTCACTAGTCATGGTCTCTAAATATAATCGATTTAGAGACCATGACGTCGTAACTATGGCGATTTACCTAATCGCTTCACTGACAGTCTATCAAAAACCTTATCAAGTTTTGCTGACTTGTTCTGCTATTTTAGGTTCACTAAATCGATTTACTCACTACTACTTCTTTATCATACAGGGAGATATTCTATGAGTCAATATGCTTATGTCCTCGTTGTAATTAGCTTGGTATTCCTTTTTCTGCTCAATAAGTACGAAAAGGAGAGACTGCAAAGGCTCTACCAAGAACAACTTTTGAAGGATGAAACATTTAGGACTGATATCAAAGAGAAAATTCACACGACTGAAAATATCAATGATGTCATTGCTTATATCAATAAAACTTATCATCTGGGAATGTTGCTATCAAAAGACATTACAGATCAATTGAAATAAACCTAGCTATTCTTTAATGAATATCAAAACCGAGACTAAGACTTTAATACTGAGTCTCGATTTTTGTGTATTTTTCAAGCAACAAAGCCACCACTCCCCCAGCAATGCAAGTGCAAAATCCCCTAGAATATGATAGAATAAGAGAAAGAACTCTATCAAGGAGGAAATCATGGAAAAACAAACCGTCGCCGTCTTGGGGCCTGGTTCTTGGGGAACCGCCCTTTCACAAGTCTTAAATGACAATGGACACGAGGTACGTATTTGGGGAAATCTTCCCGAGCAAATCAATGAAATTAATACCTATCATACTAACAAGCACTACTTTAAAGATGTCGTTCTAGACGAAAATATCATTGCCTACACCGACTTAGCAGAGGCATTAAAAGATGTAGATGCGATTTTGTTTGTTGTCCCAACAAAAGTGACACGACTTGTTGCCCAACAAGTTGCAAAAACCTTAGACCATAAGGCTATCATCATGCACGCATCAAAGGGATTAGAACCCGATAGCCATAAACGATTATCAACCATCCTTGAAGAAGAGATTCCTGAACAGCTCCGCAGTGATATCGTCGTTGTCTCAGGGCCTAGCCATGCAGAAGAAACCATTGTACGTGACCTGACTTTAATCACTGCTGCTTCTAAAGATTTACAAACAGCTCAATACGTTCAAGAGCTCTTTAGTAATCACTACTTCCGACTTTATACCAATACAGATGTTATTGGAGTTGAAACTGCTGGTGCTCTTAAAAATATTATTGCTGTCGGTGCCGGAGCTTTACATGGTTTAGGATTTGGTGACAATGCCAAGGCAGCCATCATCGCTCGAGGCTTGGCAGAAATTACCCGCCTAGGAGTAGCACTCGGTGCCAGTCCATTGACCTATAGTGGCTTGTCTGGTGTAGGAGATTTGATCGTAACGGGAACCTCCATCCACTCTCGTAACTGGAGAGCCGGAGATGCTCTTGGTCGTGGAGAATCCCTAGCTGATATAGAAGCTAATATGGGCATGGTAATTGAAGGAATTTCAACGACCCGAGCAGCCTATGAACTAGCCCAAGAACTTGGAGTCTATATGCCCATTACACAAGCCATTTACCAAGTTATTTACCACGGAACCAATATCAAAGATGCCATTTATGACATCATGAACAATGAATTTAAAGCAGAAAATGAGTGGTCTTGACACTCTATAGAAAGGATTCTTATGACATCAAAAGTTAGAAAGGCAGTCATCCCTGCCGCTGGGCTTGGAACTCGATTTTTACCAGCAACCAAGGCACTTGCCAAAGAAATGTTGCCAATTGTAGACAAACCAACTATCCAGTTTATCGTGGAAGAAGCTCTCAAATCAGGTATTGAAGATATTCTGGTTGTCACTGGTAAATCAAAACGTTCTATTGAGGACCACTTTGACTCAAACTTTGAGCTTGAATACAATCTTAAGGAAAAAGGCAAAACGGATTTGTTAAAATTGGTAGATGAAGCAACTGGTATGCGCCTCCATTTCATTCGCCAAACTCACCCTCGTGGTCTTGGAGACGCTGTCCTACAAGCCAAAGCTTTTGTAGGGAATGAGCCCTTCGTTGTTATGCTGGGTGATGACCTTATGGACATCACAAATGAGAATGCCGTTCCTTTGACAAAACAACTGATGAATGATTACGAAAAGACACACGCATCAACCATTGCTGTCATGCCCGTACCACACGAAGACGTTTCATCATATGGAGTTATCGCTCCTCAGGGGGAAGGGATTAATGGTCTCTATAGCGTTGAAACTTTCGTAGAAAAACCAGCTCCCGAAGATGCACCAAGTGATTTAGCAATCATCGGTCGCTATCTACTCACACCTGAGATTTTTGATATCTTAGAAAATCAAACTCCTGGTGCTGGAAATGAAATCCAACTTACTGATGCTATTGATACGCTCAATAAAACACAGCGTGTTTTTGCCCGTGAATTTACAGGAGCTCGTTACGACGTTGGGGATAAGTTTGGATTTATGAAAACATCTATTGACTACGCCCTCAAGCACCCCCAAGTCAAAGATGCCTTGAAAAATTACCTCATCCAACTTGGAAAAGAATTGGCTGAGAAGGAATAACAAAATTATTTATATAAAGATTAGCCACACATAAATTAAGTAAATTCTCTACTTGAATCTAGTTATTTCATAAAAACCAATGAGAGCGCTATACTTGTATTTGTTTTTTCATTAAAATAAGAGTAGAATAAATTAGTATAGTAAAACAAAAAAGCACCGAATCGGTGCGCACTTTTTCAAGTTGTGTACGGACAAAGCCTTATTTTAACTTTGCTGTGTTGTTTCCAATGGTTCCAAAATAATAAATGATTTTAAATTTGACTTAACTGTTGGAGTAGTCATGGTTAAATTAAATCAATCGAGCCGAACATAAGTTGTTTAATTTTGTGGAAGCTATTAACAAAAATATAATAAAGGAGAAATATAGGTGTAATTTTAATTTTAAAGTAATTGCGGACACTATCAAAGTCAAAGATATCATGGAGAACAAATTTGTAGAATTTATCAAAAACAATAAAAAAGTAATCATTTCATCAGTTGCAGTTGGTGTTGTATTGGTATTAGGGTTTGGATGGTATTCATATAACCAACAACAAGCAGAACAACAAGCAAAAGTTGCACAATTAGAAAAAGATAGTAAATCTGACAAAGAACAAGTCGATAAACTATTTGAATCATTTGATGCATCTTCAGATGAATCTATTTCTAAATTGAAAGAACTATCTGAAACTTCAGTTAAAACTGATACAGGTAAAGATTATCTAAATAATAAAGTAAAAGAATCTTCTAAAGCCATTGTAGATTTCCATCTACAAAAAGGTTTGGCTATGACATCAAAGATTCAGATGACAAATTTAAAGATAAAACAACCTTAGAAAACAATGTAAAAGAAATCAATAAACAAATTGATTTTATTAAGAAAGTTGATGAAACTTTCAAACAAGAAAAATTGGATGAAACTGTGAAATCTCTTACAGATATGACAGATAAATTCCAAAAACAAATTGATGTTTTGAAGAAGGAAGAAGAACAAAAAGCATTAGATAAAGCAAAAGAAGATAAAAAGAAAGAAGAATCAAATTCATCTCAAGTTTCTAATAGTTCATCTTCTGGTAATTCTGATTACGCTCCAGGACAATCATATACTTCAGGCAGTAGTCAAGCTTATTCAGGATCAACTGGCGGAGACACTAGTAGTTATGAAGCACCAGCTGCTGAACAACCAGCTACAAGTAACGGAGGTTATAGTGGATACGAACATGGACATGTAACTGATTCAAATGGGCTACAAGGAGATGTTTATGTTAATCGTTCTAATGGTGATGTGCGTGACACAAATGGCAACCACATTGGAAACTTTGGAGGAGGCATTGTTGATTTTAGACAACGTTAATAACTATTTTAGAGCTGTTTGTTTCAAATGGTTCCAAAACACATTAAAAGCTACTCATTTTTCAAGTAGCTTTTTTCTTATTCAAGTTTACATATTAGTCGTCACATTCCCATTCCCTTGTAGAGAAGCAAGACTGCGAGTCCTACGAACAAGACTACCGCTCCTAACCTCTGGATGGTATTATACATCCGTCTTTCTCCTCGAACTGGAAAGATAACTGCTAGAAATGCACCACCAACTGCTCCTCCGATATGGCCTGCCAGGCTGATGCCGGGAATCAAAACACTTCCAATAATATTAATCACAAAAAGTGTCAGATAAGATTGGCCCAACTGCTGGATATAAGGATTACGCGTTGCATAGCGAAGAACAATAATTGCAGCAAATAGCCCATAGAGAGAAGTCGAGGCTCCTGCTGCTAAGGATTTGGGACTAAATACAAAAACAAAGAGATTGCCCATCATTCCAGATAAGAGATAGAGAAAGAAAAACTTCTTGGATCCGAAAATTTCCTCTACTTGCCTACCAAGGTAATAAATCGAAAGCATATTAACAATGAAATGCTCCCACCCAATATGAACAAAAATAGCAGAGAAGAGACGCCAAATCTGCTCAGGAAAGAGGCGAATGGCAGGCCCGTACATGGCTCCAAATCGAAATAGGGTATCTGCCCTGTAAAAGTTTCCTCCTGTGGTCACCAACATTAGTATAAATACCAAGGCCGTCACTAAGAGGAAGAAACTCGTCACAGGGTAACGCCTATCAAAGATTTCTTTCATCAATCAGTACCTCCTGAACAGGAATATCATGATTTTCAGGGCTAAAGTCCTGAATTTGACAAGGATATATCGTACTCAAAGTATGACCAGTAATATGTTTCAGATAGCGATCATAATAACCTCCACCGTATCCAATCCGATATCCTTCCGTCGTAAAGCCAAGCCAGGAACATGAATCAAATCAATCTGAGAGGCATCCACCACTTCCAAATCTCCCTGTGGTTCCAGTAAGCCAAAGGAAGTTTTGGCTAGTTGTTGCGGATTATAGACTACAAAGTCCATGCGCCCCTTGGGATAAGTTTTGGGTATCAGAACCTTCTTGCCGCCCCTCAGCGCCTGGTCAATCAGTTCCTGAGTTTGAAACTCATGAGGAAAAGAGAGATAGGTTGCGATGATTTTAGCTTCTTGGTAAAAGGGGTGTTGTAAAAGTCGCTCGGTTAAAGCTTGGTCTATAGCCTGTTTTTGTTCTTGAGATAAAGCCTTCATTTCTTGCAAGACTTGCTTGCGTAATTCCGATTTCATAGACAAGCCCTCTACTCTACTGCCTTCTTTTTCAGGAAACTAGAGACCGCATCTACCCCAATGGCTAAGGCTTCTTCCTTAGGACTCATCTGAGGGTGATGAAGGGCGTAGGGACTATCTATACCAAGCCAGAACATAACGCCATCAACTTTTGAAAGGAGATAACCAAAGTCTTCACCTGTCATAGCAGGCTCGATATCAATCAACTCAATTCCGTCTTTTTCTTCAAAGAAATCCATCAGTTCACGCGCCAAAGCTGGATTATTCTCAACAGGCAGATAACCACCTTGCTTGAGTTCCACTTCGACTTCCATATCAAAGGCTGCTGCAACTCCTTCTGCAACTGTTTTGACCCTCTTTTGCACCAAGAGACTCATATCCTGTGTCAAAGCCCGAATGGTTCCATGCAAAAAGGCTGTGTCTGTGATGACATTGTTGGTTGTTCCAGCTTGGAAAACTCCAAAGGTCACCACTGCTCCCTCGATTGGGTTGACATTGCGGCTGACAACTGACTGCACCTGGGTCACAAAGTAACTAGCGGCCACCAAGGCGTCATTGGCTTCATGTGGAAAGGCTGCGTGGCCACCTTTGCCTTTGAAACGGATCTTCACCTCACAGGTCCCTGCAAAGAGTGTATGAGTATTAGTCGCAATCTGACCAACCTTCAAATCTGGACGGACATGGAGACCATAAAATTGATCTGGTAACCAGTCTCCAAAAGCATCATCCTCATACATGAGCATACCACCAGCTTCATTTTCTTCAGCAGGCTGAAACAGAAAGAGCAGATTGTTCTTTGGTTGCTCCTCAAGGGCTCGCTCAAGACAGCCCAAGGCAATGGTCATGTGGAAATCATGTCCACAGGCGTGCATGCGACCTTGGTGGTGAGAAGCGAAAGGAAGTCCTGTTTGTTCGACGATAGGCAGGCCATCAATGTCTGTCCTCCAACCAATAGTACGCTCTGGCTGACTTCCCTGCAAATAAACCAAAATCCCTGTCCGCCAAGTTCGAACTTGGACAAAATCCTTGCCCGCAGTCAATTTTCAATTACATCCAGCAGATAAGCCTGAGTCTTGAACTCCTCCAAGCCAATCTCTGGAATCTGGTGCAAATCTCGTCTAGTCTGAATCAAATCTAACATCTATCTATCCTCCGATATAGCAGAAAGAGGCTGGAAGAAGGGTTCCGCCTCTTTATTACTTTTACAATTATAAGGTACGAAGCGCATCTTCTAGCGCTGTTTTTTGTTGAGTTTGGGCATCAATCTCTTTGATAATACGAGCTGGAACACCTGCTACTACCACATTTTCTGGGACATCTTGGGTAACAATAGCTCCTGCTGCGACAACTGAACCACTACCGATTTGAACTCCTTCGATGACCACTGCATTAGCGCCGATAAGAACATTGTCTCCAACACGGACTGGTTCTGCGCTAGCTGGCTCAATCACACCTGCAAGAACGGCACCTGCACCAACGTGGCTGTTTTTCCCCACGATAGCACGGCCACCAAGGATAGCACCCATGTCAATCATGGTTCCTGCACCAATTTCAGCACCGATATTGATAACTGCTCCCATCATGATAACAGCATTGTCACCAATTTCAACCTGGTCACGGATAATAGCACCTGGCTCAATACGAGCATTGATAGTACGTTTGTCTAGCAAAGGAACTGCAGAATTACGAGCATCTTGCTCAACAACATAGTCTTGATTTCTACCAAACCATCGAGAAGCGGAGCCACGTCCTTCCAATCTCCGAATAGGACATTCCCTAGTTTGACAACAGAGTTAGGTACAGCAGTTGCGAGTTCTCCCTCAAAGGTTACTTTAACACTGGTTTTCTTTTCAGCATTGGCGATAAATTGGATAATTTCTTGAGCGTTCATTTTTGTAGCAGTCATAGGCGCCTCCTAGTTCATTTTAATGATACCTATTCTACCAAAAAAGGCCTCAAATTTGAAGCCTTTTTGTTTGTTTTTAGGTATGATTTTTAGGGATGTGAGATAAAACGTGCTGTCGGTAAAAGCAAGCCCCTACCGATACAACCTAAAAACACTCTTCACAACTATCTCCCCGTGTTTTATTGACTATTCTAGTATAGCACACTTTTAGAATTAAGAAAAGACTTTTTATTTGCTTTCTTTCGCTTCTTCTATCGATAGGAAAATCATAGGTAAAATAATCAAAGCCATAGCTAGAAGAAGGGACCAATCCACTACCAAGCCTAAAAACAAAACACTCAAGAGAGCAGAAGAGAGAGGTTCACTGGCACTGATAACGGAAACCACCAAAGGAGAAACCAAGGACACTGCCTTCATGGAAATAAAAAAGGCAAAAGCCGTTCCAAAGAAAGCGATAATGAGACAAATCAAGATACTCCAAATATCGGGAGTAAAGGAAAGCTGATAAACCGGCGAGAGGACATTGCTAAATAAACCGGCCAAAATCATCCCCCACCCAACGGTGGGAACAAACCCATAACGCTTCGCGAAAGGTTGGGGCAAGATAACATTAAACATGACCCCCATGGCACTCAGCAGACCTGTTATAAGAGCTAGCGGTGTCATGAATAACTGAGAGAGATCCCCTTTGTCGCCATCAAGCAAACACCCAACATGGCAACCAAAAACATAGAAAAATAGCGCTTTTTTTGACGCTCGTTTTTTTGATAAACCAAACGATTGTAAAAGAGGATAAAGACAGGACTGATAAACTGTAAAATAGTTGCTGTCGCAGCATTTGAGTATTCTACACAGAGATAGAAAAAATACTGAACTGAAAAAATCCCCAAAATAGCATAGGCTAAAAAGGGTAGGTAATTTTTCTTGTCTCGCCAAATATCTAACACTTGCGATTTTTAATTGCATTGCTGACCAAATGAGTACAAGACTTCCTGCCAGTGTCAAACGCATAGAGGTAATCCAGCCAGAAGACACCTGGTAATGGGTGAAGAAATATTCTCCTAAAATTCCACATATCCCCCAGATTAAGCCGGATAGGAGCGAATAAATGGTTCCTTTAACAATCTTTTTCTGATACTGATTCATACCTTTATTGTAACACGAAAGGAAAAAAGAAAAAAGTGGCAATTCATTGATTCGCCACTTCATTTAGAAAAGTTTAAAGAACTTATCGTCTCGCTCTTGAAGAAGGTCTTGTAGCACTTGAGCTACTGCTATCGCTAGAACTACTACTTGAACTGCTGGAGCTTGATGGAGTTGGTAAACTCCCCATGATGCTAGACCAAGCATTCTGATAATCCGCATCACTTCCACCAATAGCAAATCGATAACTGGTCATTGGCGCTCCTGCCTTATTAGCCCAATAGCTGGTAACAGTCGAACCTGTGACCTCTACCTCTTTTCCTTCAACAGAAACCTTCCCTGGTTTTTGACCTGTTGATTTCAAGACTTCGGATTTTACTACACTAGGATCTAAAGCGAAGCGCTCGTTCCCCCAAATGCTTGGGGAGGCTTGCTGAATCGCATTTACCAGATGAGCCATGTAATTAGAGTTATTGGAATAACCTGCTCTACGTGACAATGAATGGTTATCATCATGCCCAATCCAGCCACCTAGGGTTAATCTAGGTGTCGAAAGCATGAGCCACATATTTTCGTCTTGGTTGGTTGTCCCAGTCTTCCCAATCCAATCTGCATTAGCTAAAGTAGGATTTAAAGAAGTCAGGTTAGTCTTGAAGGTTGTTGTCACACGAGAGGATAGAACTTCTCGCAACAATCCTTGCATAATTGTCGCAGTAGCTTTTGAATAGACTTGAACCGGTTTATCCTGATACTCATAAACTACTCTACCATCTGCTGCTTCAATTTTAGAAATTACATGTTTTTTATGATATAGACCATTATTTGCTAGAGTCTGATAGCCATTGGTATGCTGGGCAACTGTGACCTCAATACCACCACCCATTGGCAGACTCTCAATACCGTACTCAGGAATCTCGTAGCCCATCTTTTCCATATAACCCTTGACATCAACACCCTTTTCACGGAGCATACGATAGGTCCAGTAAGCCGGGATATTCCATGAATAGTTCAAGGCTTCTCCCAAGGTCATCATTCCTGTCCCCTTGCTATTAGCATACATAATTGGGTTGCCATTGGCAAAGTTTGTTGGATAGTTAGACAGAATCGTCTCACTTCCCATCAAGCCCTGGTCAATAGCAATACCGTAGGCCAGCAAAGGTTTGGTAGTAGAAGCTGGTGAACGTTTGGTATCAAAGGCATGATTGTTTTGATTTTCTTGATAATTGCGACCACCTACAAAGCCTAGAATAGCACCTGTTTGGTTGTCCATCAAGACATTCCCTACTTCTACACGACCAGTTCCGTCGTCTAAAAGATAACCATAGTCAGCAACCGCATTTTGCATGGCAGAATGAATTTTCTGGTCTATGGTAGTAGTAATCTTATAACCACCATTTTCAATCTCCTTGGCCGCCAAGTCGCGATAAAACTTCTGAGTTGCCTCATTTTTCAACTCCTTAGCGGAGACATTGTCTCTCTGAGCTAGATAGTCATACATACGTTCCTGAGCTTCTGCCAAGGCTGTAAAGTATAAATAGCCGCGGGACACACCTGTGACTGTAGCTGAAGGGAGAAAGTCCTGTTTAAGATCGTAATCCTTATACTGAGAATACTCGTCTTTGCTTAAGGCACCTGTGCGATACATACTATAAAGAACTGCCTTAGCCCGTCTCAAGCCAATTTCTAAGTCTTCATCACTCTTCAACTCTCCAGTATTTTCATAGGGGGAATAGGTAATGGGACTCTGTGGAAGTCCTGCTAAAAATGCTGCTTGAGGAACCGTCAACTGACTCGCATCTACACCGAAAATCCCCTCGGCTGCCTGCTGAGCTCCTGCAATATTCTGCCCCTTATTATTTCGACCAAACGGAGCCACATTGAGATAGGTCGTTAAAATCTCGTCTTTATTCATGGCGCGTTCCAAGGCAAGAGCATCCACAATCTCTGTCGCCTTACGAGCCAAGGTCGGCGCATCCCCAACCACCTGCTGTTTAATCAGTTGCTGGGTCAAGGTTGAACCCCCACTAGAGGAACCCAAACCTACAAATTTCCCCAAGGTCGCACGAATCACCGCCTTGGGCACTACACCCTTATGTTCTTTAAAGTGTTCATCTTCCGTCGCAATGATAGCCTTCTTCAGATTTTCCGAAATTTGCTCAGATGAGATAGAAGTGCGCAACAAATCACTCTCTATGGAGGCAATCACCGTCCCATCCGCATAGGTAATCTCTGAAATAGAAGAGATGTCCTTGACCTGATGTACCAATTCTTCTGTCTGAGGCACCCGAACCTTGTCAAATAAGGCCACCCCGTACCCCAAAGCAATCCCAGCTCCCAACATTCCTCCTAGAAAACCGAGGATAAAGAGTAAGTTAAATAAGGCTTTTATACTCAGTAAAATAGCTGGAAAAATAGCTGGCTTCTCTAAGGATTTAGATTTTTGGACACTTGAACCTTTCTTGACCGGCCTATCTGATTTTTTATTTTTTTGTTTTTGCTGGAAAAATTCCAGCATTTTTCGTTTTAATTCATTTAATTGATTTTGCATGGATTTCCTCACTCTATCTATTATACCACAAAAGGGAAACTTTCAATAAAATAGCCACTTTCTTCCCTATTCTGCTAGGCTATTGCCCAAGTTTGTGATACAATAGTTAGAAACAATAATTTTAAAAAGGAGAAAAGACACATGCACATTTTTGATGAGCTAAAAGAGCGTGGTTTGATTTTTCAAACGACTGATGAAGAAGCTTTGCGTAAAGCCCTAGAAGAAGGTCAAGTTTCTTATTATACTGGCTACGATCCAACTGCTGACAGCCTTCACCTAGGCCACCTTGTCGCAATCTTGACAAGTCGTCGCTTGCAGCTAGCAGGTCACAAACCTTATGCGCTCGTTGGCGGTGCTACAGGTCTCATCGGAGATCCGTCCTTCAAAGATGCTGAACGTAGTCTCCAAACAAAAGACACAGTAGATGGCTGGGTCAAGTCTATCCAAGGACAACTTTCTCGTTTTCTTGACTTTGAAAATGGCGAAAATAAAGCTGTCATGGTCAACAACTACGACTGGTTTGGCAGCATCAGCTTCATTGACTTCCTCCGTGATATCGGAAAATACTTCACTGTCAACTACATGATGAGTAAGGAGTCTGTGAAAAAACGGATCGAAACTGGGATTTCCTACACTGAGTTTGCTTACCAAATCATGCAAGGGTACGACTTCTTCGTCCTTAACCAAGACCATAATGTCACTCTTCAAATCGGTGGTTCTGACCAGTGGGGAAATATGACAGCTGGTACTGAATTGCTTCGTCGTAAGGCTGACAAGACTGGCCACGTAATTACTGTTCCACTGATTACCGATGCAACTGGTAAGAAATTTGGTAAATCAGAAGGAAACGCAGTCTGGCTCAATCCTGAAAAGACTTCTCCATACGAAATGTACCAATTCTGGATGAACGTTATGGACGCAGACGCTGTTCGCTTCTTGAAAATCTTTACTTTCTTGTCACTTGATGAGATTGAAGACATCCGTAAACAATTTGAAGCAGCTCCACACGAACGCTTGGCTCAAAAATCTTGGCTCGTGAAGTCGTTACACTTGTTCACGGCGAAGAAGCTTACAAAGAAGCCCTCAACATCACTGAGCAACTCTTTGCAGGAAACATCAAAAAAATCTTTCTGTTAAAGAACTCAAACAAGGACTTCGTGGAGTACCAAACTACAAAGTACAAGCAGACGAAAACCACAATATTGTGGAACTGCTCGTCTCATCTGGTGTAGTTAACTCAAAACGCCAAGCCCGTGAAGATGTCCAAAAATGGAGCTATCTACGTAAACGGTGACCGCATCCAAGACCTTGACTATGTCTTGAGTGACGCAGATAAGTTAGAAAACGAACTGACTGTTATCCGTCGTGGAAAGAAAAAATATTTTGTATTGACTTACTAAACTGTTCAACATTTACCTATAAAAAAGGAGTTACCCTCGAGAAAGGTAACTCCTTTTTGTTGTTGATAACCACATCTATCTAGCCTTAATAGACAGGCTACGCAGGACTATGCGTAAGGTTGTTAGATTATGTAAGATAGAGAGATTTGAAGGACTGAGCCAATTAAATAAGCCAAAGCCAATCAAACTACTATTTACGACAACGGTATCTTGAATATTCTTCTTGATGAGTGTTTGCAAAGATGATGATAGCCAATCCAACTCTTGGAAGAAATCCAAACGATTATCTAACAATAAGATATCACTCATCTGCTTAGAAATATCTGCACTCTCATTCATCACCACACCGATATCTGATAGGGTTAGAGCAGCTGAGTCATTCAATCCATCTCCAACCATCAAAATAGTGTGACCTGCTTTATGCAGTTCCTCTACTAACTCAAATTTTCCATCAGGTTTCAAGTCTGTATAGACCTGATCAAAGGGCAAATCTTTGACTAATTCCTCTGTCCTAACCAAGGTATCCCCTGTTGCCAGAATCAATTTTTTCCCTTGTGCCTTAAGTTTCTCCAAGGCTGCCTTAGCTTCTTTTCTCAAAGGAGTATGAATGCAGAACATTCCAATCAATTCATTCTGGTAGGCTAAGAATAAAAGATTGTAGTGATTCTTGTACTCTTCGATCAAAGCATGTTGTTCCAAACTAATATGAATCTGCTCATCCTGCATCAAGACATAATTCCCAATAACAACTGGTTGGCCATCTATATGGGATTTGATTCCCTTACTTGCGATATATTGGAGTTTCCCTATGCATTTCCTCATGTTCAATCCCCTCTATCTCAGCTTGCTTGACAATGGCATTAGCAATAGGATGATAAATGTGTTCCTCAAGACAGGCACTGATTCTGAGAATATCTTCCTCGCTATAGTCCCCAAAAAGGTAACATCTTTTTCAACTATAGGATAGCTAGTTGTGATTGTTCCTGTCTTATCAAACAAGAAAGTATCAACTTCCAGATATTTCTCTAGAACATCTCCATCCTTAATCACCATTTCACGGTTCAACCCCTCTTTGATAGCTGTTAAATAAGCTACAGGAGTAGAGATTTTCAAAGCGCAGGAGAAATCAACCAATAGGAATGAAATAGCCTTAGAAAAAGAACCTGTTAATAAGTAAGTCAGACCAGCCCCCAAGAAATTATATTTGACGACCTTGTCCGCCATCTTGATGAAATAGCGTTGTTTCGTTTTCTTGTTTTCTTCAGATTTCTTCATCAACTCAATCAGCTGTAAAATACGACTGTTCATCTGATTATCGGTTACACGAATGCGTAGCTCCCCAGTCTCCAAGACTGTGTTTGCACAAACCAAATCAGACTCTCTTTTTTCAACTGGAAAACTCTCTCCCGTCAAGGAACTTTCGTTGACCATACCTAAACCTGAAACTACTTGTCCATCAAACAGAATTTCATTTCCTTGAGATAGGACCAAGACATCTCCTATTTGAACATCGGAACTCTTGATACTAACGACCGTATCCCCCTGTACTAAGAATACGTCGCTCTCTTTTGCAAGAAGGCTTTGCTCTAAATCTGTTGCAGTTTTTTTCAAGGACCATTGATCTAAATGATTCCCCAAATCAAGCATAAACATGATGTTGCTAGCAGTCTTGGATTGGTTCATGAACAAAGACAATAAAATAGCCGAACAGTCCAAGACCTCCATCGTTAGTTCCTTACGCGCTAGTGTTTGATAGGCTTCTCTAATATAGCCAAAAGCCTGATAACAAGTCCATATATAGCGAATAGGATACGGAACAAAACTACGAAAAAGTATACGCTTAATCGCTGCACCTGAAACAATAGAATAAGCACTCTCTTCTCTACGAATGGGAAGAGTCATCAACTCAGAAACTTTCCCTTTATCAATTCTTTTTAAAAAGGCTTCTGCATTATCTAATACAGAAAAGCCTTCTTTTATACGTAGAGTAAAGTGCTGTTGATCCATGTAAAACTGGATAGACTCAATTCCCTTTTCATCTCTCGCCAAGGAACGAAGATAGTCTTGAATATCCAAGGTGAGTGAAAAAGAAGATGATAGTCGGATATGTTGGTATCCTCTATGTAGCACTTTAAAAGACATATTATTCTCCTATAAGGCTATCTAATTGCTCTTCTTTTTTCTCTTGCTCGTACAAATATTTGGCATCTTGCAAGACATCGTCTCCATGTTGTTTCACAACAGAAACAGATGCATCTAGCTCGTCTTTCAACTTGTAAGCCTTAGCCAAAGCTTTAGAATAACCTTTTTTAGCTTCCTTACTTGCTAAGATTTTCAAACCAAGGGTACCAAATGCGACACCACCCAAAAAGAGTGATGATTTTTTCGCAACTTTTGCGACGGTCAATACTTCTTTTAACATACTTATTTCCTCCTAGCTATTATTATATAGCAATTTAGATATAAAAGCAATTTAATTTTTGTACTTTGAAAAGTAATTATACTACTATTTAATTCTATTACAAATCATCCTAAAGTTGCTTTCATTTGCCTCTTTTGATACACTTAAACTATGAATACAAATCTCAAACCTAAACTTCAGCGTTTTGCTTCTGCGACTGTCTTTGCCTGTCCTATCTGTCAAGAAAATCTGACTCTGGTAGAGAACAGTCTCAAATGCAACAATCGTCATTCTTTTGACTTGGCTAAATTTGGCTATGTCAATCTGTCACCTCAAATCAAGCAATCTGCCAACTACGACAAGGAAAACTTTCAAAACCGCCAACAAATCCTAGAATCTGGATTTTATCAGGCTATTTTAGAAGATATTTCGGACTTACTAGCAGCTAATCCATCCGCAAAAACTGTCTTAGATATTGGTTGTGGCGAGGGCTTCTACTCTCGCAAACTCCAAGAAAGTCATCCTGACAAAACCTTCTATGCCTTTGATATTTCCAAAGATTCCGTCCAAATCGCTGCAAAGAGCGAACCCAACTGGGCAGTCAATTGGTTCGTTAGCGACTTGGCTCGTCTTCCTATAAAAGACGCCAGCATGGATATCCTACTAGATATCTTTTCACCTGCCAACTATGGAGAATTTCGTCGCGTTTTATCCAAAGACGGTATCTTAATAAAGGTTATCCCAACTAAAAATCACCTCAAGGAAATCCGTCAGAAGGTACAAGACCAGCTGACAAACAAGGATTATTCTAATCAAGATATCAAGGAGCATTTCCAGGAACATTTTACCATCCTATCTAGTCAAACTGCCTCTCTGACTAAAACTATCACAGCAGAGCAGCTCCAAGCCCTACTTAGTATGACTCCTCTCCTCTTTCACGTCGACCAGAGCAAGATTGACTGGAGCCAACTGACAGAGATTACCATTGAAGCAGAGATTTTGGTTGGGAAAACATTGTAAACTAGACTTCGCAAAAGTAGAAAACTTACTGAGAATCTTCAATATTACGAAAACGCATAAGAACAGGTACTCAAAAACCTTAATCTTATGCGTTTTGTTATGCAAAAATCACTGGAATTTCTATACACATTAAGCGGAAATCTTTGAAATCAATTCTCTTAATAACCATTGAATACCATATATTACATTTACCCCAAATATGATATAGGCCGTATAAATCAAGTATTTCGATTTCTTCTGCCTCAAAGAATAGATTTTTGTACAAGATAAACAAATTTAAAAATAATAAATAATAGAGACAAAATCTTCCCCCAAAAATCAATCTTAAAAGTACACAGTCAAGCATAGCTCTAAACTTTATTTTCGATTCGAGATAACAAACTTATCAATAAATAGCAAGTGAAATAAGGCCAGTACCAGACCCCAAACGCTACCACGAAAAGAGATTTCTTGATGATTGAGAGGAAACAAATCATGGTTACCTATATAGAGGCAGGTCAAAATGATAAATAAAATCCAAAATAAATCCGTCCATTTATATTTTAAAAAATATTTTTTCCACATAAAAACACCTTCTTTCCTACAATCATATTATAATACTTTGTGTAAGCGAATACAAGGAATATGAGGTAATCAACTACAAAGAAACATGAGGTTGAAAGAGAGTAAAAGCAGTATTTCTAAGCTTTAACTGTATCTATGATTTCTATCTTTTTAAGACAAGATTGACCCAAATCCACAGCATTTAAAAAAGCGAATTTCAATCGAAACTCGCTTTTTTACAAAATGTATTAGTATGAATTTGTATCTTATACTCAATGAAAATCAAAGAGCAAACTAGGAAGCTAGCCGCAGGCTGTACTTGAGTACGGCAAGGCAACGCTGACGTGGTTTGAATTTGATTTTCGAAGAGTATTAGTTCAAGTGCCAGATATCTTCGTTGTACTGAGCGATTGTACGGTCAGATGAGAAGAATCCTGCTTTAGAAATGTTAACGATAACTTTATCCAACCATGCGTCACGGTCTTCGTAGTCAGCCAACATTTGCTCTTTCACTTTGATGTAATCTTCCAAGTCAAGAAGAGTCATGAACCAGTCTTTGTTGATCAATTCATTGTAAAGACGTTCCAAGCGCTCTTTGTTTCCAGCTGCAAGAACTGCATCGCTAACGATGAAGTCAACCAATGGTTTGATAGCTTCACGAGCGTAGAATTCGCTTGATTTGTAAGCTGCTTTTGCGTAAAGGTCGATAACAGTTTCTGAATCTTCACCAAAGATGTAGATGTTTTCATCACCAACCAACTCAGCGATCTCCACGTTAGCTCCGTCCATAGTACCAAGAGTCAAAGCTCCGTTCAACATGAATTTCATGTTACCAGTACCTGAAGCTTCTTTAGAAGCAAGTGAGATTTGTTCTGAGATATCACATGCTGGGATAAGGAAGCTTGCTGCAGTAACGTTATAGTTTTCAACCATAACTACTTGCAAGTGTGGAGCTACTGCTGGATCGTTAGCAATAACTTCTGACATGCAAAGGATCAAGTGGATGATGTCTTGAGCGATTGTATAGGCTGGAGCTGCTTTACCACCAAATAAGATTGTGATTGGACGAGCAGGGATGTTACCAGCTTTGATGTCAAGGTATTTGTGAATCACGTACAAAGCGTTCATTTGTTGGCGTTTGTACTCGTGAAGACGTTTGATTTGGATGTCAAAGATAGAGTTTGGATTGATTTCCACACCTTGGTGTTCTTTCAAGTGACGAGCCAATTTACGTTTGTTGTGAGCCTTGATGCTTTCCAATTTTTCTTTGACAGCTGCTTTGTCTTCATAAGACAAAAGTTTTTCAAGCTCATCTGCTTCATGGTGCCAACCTTCTCCAAGAATCTCATCCAAGTAGTGAGACAATCTTGGGTTAGCATGCATAAGCCAACGACGGAAAGTAATACCGTTTGTTTTGTTGTTGAATTTTTCTGGGTAAAGGTCGTAGAAAGCTTTCAACTCAGAATTTTTCAAGATTTCAGTATGAAGTGCTGCTACCCCGTTAACACTGTATCCGTAGTGGATATCCATGTGAGCCATGTGAACACGTCCGCTCTCATCGATAATTTGAACAGCTGGATCTTTGTATTCTGCTTTCACACGACGGTCCAATTCTTCAATGATTGGTACCAAGTGAGGAACCACTTCTTGCAAGAATTCAAGAGGCCATTTTTCAAGGGCTTCAGCAAGGATTGTGTGGTTAGTGTAGGCAGTCATGCTACGAACGATTGAGATTGCTTCGTCAAGCTCGATACCACGTGCAGTCAAAGACGGATCAATTCAGGGATAACCATTGATGGGTGAGTGTCGTTGATTTGTACAACAGCGTAGTCAGCAAGGTCATGCAAGTTGCTTCCTTTTTCGATTGCTTCGTCAATGATCAATTGCGCACCATTTGAAACCATGAAGTATTGTTGGAAGATACGGAGCAATTCACCTTGACGGTCACTATCATCTGGGTAAAGGAAAAGAGTCAAGTTGCGAGCGATATCTGTCTTGTCAAAGTTGATACCATCTTTAATGATAGAAGAATCAACTGAATCCAAGTCAAACAAACGCAAGCGGTTTTTAGTTGCTGTCTCATAACCAGTAACATCAATATCATAAAGAGTTGATGTCAAAGTAAAGTCTGCAAATGGTACTTGGTAGCTACGGCTTGAGCGAACCAACCAGTTTTGCTCTGTCAACCATGCATTTGGAATTGTTTCTTGTTGGTTGTTTTTAAGAACTTGTTGGAAAAGACCAAAGTGGTAGTTAAGACCAACACCGTCACCGTTCAAACCAAGAGTAGCAATTGAGTCGATAAAGCAGGCAGCCAAACGTCCCAAACCACCATTACCAAGAGATGGTTCCAATTCAACTTCTTCAACTTCGATCAAGTCTTTACCTGCAGCTGCAAGTTCTTTTTTTACATCGTCGTAAAGACCAAGGTTGATCAAGTTGTTTGACAAGAGTTTACCAATCAAGAACTCAGCTGAGATATAGTAAACTTTTTTCTTACCAGTGTTAACTGGTTTTTTGCTACTTGCAAGCTTGCTGTAGTTAAGAAGAGCCAGGTAAAGCTCTTCATTGCTACATTCTGCAATGGTTTTATTGTAACGATTCTGTACAAATTCTTGTAGTGATAACATGTTTAAGGTGTCTCCTGATATTGTATTATTTCTTTAATTCTACCAAATTTTCATTGATTCGGCGATAGATTGTTGTCAAGTCAAGCAAACCTTCCTCGACAGCTGGTGTCAATTGATCTTCAGTCATACGCCAAGACCAGTTTCCACCAAGGGTAGATGGGAAGTTCATACGAGCTGCCTCATCCAATTCTAGCAAATCTTGCATAGTCGCAATTGCCATGAAGCTAACTGATGAAAAGACTGTACGAAGCATAGCATGTGGCACTGTTTCGTATTCTTTACGGTTCGTGTAGCGAGCCATGTATTCACGAGTCGCATCATCGATCTCGTTACGGTACCAACCAAGGACCGTATTGTTATCGTGTGTTCCTGTGTACATAACTGAGTTAGCAGGTGCCAAGTGTGGGCTATCGATACTTTCGTCTTCTGGGTTGAAGGCAAATTGAAGAATTTTCATTCCTGGGAAGCCAGTACGTTCACGCAACTCGATTACTTCATCAGTCATGAAGCCAAGGTCTTCAGCGATGATGTTTAGCTCACCAAGTTCTTCCTTAACGGCTGCAAAGAGCTTGTAGCCAGGACCTTTCACCCACTCACCAGGTGCTGCTGTATCGGAACCAGCAGGGATTTCCCAGTAAGATTCGAAACCACGGAAGTGGTCGATACGAACGATATCGTAGATCTTGAAGCTTTCACGCAAGCGCTCAATCCACCATTTGTAGCCGTCTTTATCCATTGCTTCCCAGTCATAGATTGGGTTACCCCAAAGCTGACCAGTTGCAGAAAACTCATCTGGTGGGCATCCTGCGATGCAAGTTGCTTTACCGTTGACATCTGTCTTGAAGAGATGTGGATTTGCCCACATATCGCTTGAATCTTCCGCTACGTAGATTGGCATGTCCCCAACGATTTCGATATGATTGTCGTTAGCGTAAGCTTTCAATTTCAACCATTGTTGGAAGAAGAAGTACTGAGTCACGCGGTGGTAAACCAACTTGTCTGCCAATTGCTCACGGTAGCTTTCAAGTGCTGAAGCTTTACGAGCACGAGCATCTGCATCTGGCCATTCAGTCCAAGCAAGATTTTCAAAATGCTCTTTGATAGCCATATACTCAGCAAAGAGCTCAAGCCATGATTGATTGTCTTGAGCAAATTTCTCAAAATCTTTAACATCTCCGACTTCAAAGAAACGTTTTACCGCTTTTTCTAAAAGAGGACGACGTGCATAGTAGATTTTCGCATAGTCAACTTCAGATGCATCGCTACCAAAGTCAACTCCTTCAAGGTCACTTGCTTCCAACAAACCTTGCTCCACCAAGATATCCAAATCGATAAAATGAGTGTTCCCTGCGAAGGCTGAGAAAGATTGGTAAGGAGAATCTCCGTAACTAGTTGTTCCTAATGGAAGGATTTGCCAGTAACGTTGTTTGGTACGAACCAAGAAATCAACGAAGTCATAAGCACTTTGACCAAATGATCCGATTCCGTAGGCTCCTGGGAGAGAAGAGATGTGCATCAACACACCACTTTGACGTTTTTTCATAAACAACACCTCGTGTATTTGTAGTTTAAATTTTCATTTTTGGACGCAAACGTTTGCGTTAAGATAAGTATACTTTATTTTTGGAATAATTGCAAGCGTTTTTAAAAAAACTTTTTGATTATTTTTTAAAAAAATTTGTCCTTCTTTATGTATACATATACATTTTCCTTTTCTATTTACATAATCTTCTTCAATTATAAATAAAGGTCTCAACTTAGCTTACTTTTGGTCTAGAGCAATTTATTTTTTGTTCAAAATTTAGGCAATCGTTTCCCTAAATAATTTCAGTAAAATCATGAAAATATATTTTCCGACTTTTCTTCTATTATAAACAAATAAAACGCTTACCATCCCCGTGAAATTTTTTTAAAATTTTTACAAAAAACGCTTGCAACCGTTTTCTGTTTGTGCTATACTAGTCCCATAAAGGAAAACGTTTGCGTTTCCTCATTATAAAATTTGTTATTCTTTAGGAGGAATACACTATGTCATCTAAATTCATGAAGAGCGCTGCTGTGCTTGGAACTGCTACACTTGCTAGCTTGCTTTTGGTAGCTTGCGGAAGCAAAACTGCTGATAAGCCTGCTGATTCTGGTTCATCTGAAGCGAAAGAAATCACTCTTTACGTTGAAGACCAATACAAAGCTTATGCTGAAACAGTTGCTAAGGCTTATGAAAAAGAATCAGGAACAAAGTTAACATCAAATCTGGTGACCAACTTGGTGGTCTTGACAAACTTTCTCTTGACAACCAATCAGGTCAAGCCGCTGACGTTATGATGGCTCCATACGACCGTGTAGGTAGCCTTGGTACTGATGGACAACTTTCAGAAGTTAAATTGAGCGACGGCGCTAAAACAGATGATAAAACTAAATCTCTTGTAACAGCTGCTGACGGTAAAGTTTACGGTGCTCCTGCCGTTATCGAGTCACTTGTTATGTACTACAACAAAGACTTGGTAAAAGAAGCTCCAAAAACTTTTGCTGACTTAGAAAACCTTGCTAAAGATAGCAAATATGCCTTCGCTGGAGAAGATGGAAAAACTTCTGCTTTCCTAGCTGACTGGACAAACTTCTACTACGCATACGGACTTCTTGCTGGTAACGGTGCTTACGTATTTGGCGATAACGGTAAAAATCCTAAAGACATCGGTCTTGCAAACGAAGGTGCTATCGCAGGTATCAACTACGCTAAATCTTGGTATGAAAAATGGCCTAAAGGTATGCAAGATGGTACAGCTGCTGGAAACTTAATCCAAACTCAATTCCAAGAAGGTAAAACAGCTGCTATCATTGATGGACCTTGGAAAGCTCAAGCATTCAAAGATGCTAAAGTAAACTACGGTGTTGCAACTATCCCAACTCTTCCAAACGGAAAAGACTACGCAGCATTCGGTGGTGGTAAAGCTTGGATCATCCCATCAAGCACTAAGAACCTTGAAGGCGCACAAAAATTTGTAGACTTCCTTGTTTCAACTGAACAACAAAAAGCCTTCTACGATGCAACTAACGAAATCCCAGCTAACACTGAAGCTCGTTCATACGCTGAAGGTAAAAACGATGAGTTGACAACAGCTGTTATCAAACAGTTCAAGAACGCTCAACCAATGCCAAACATCTCTCAAATGTCTGCAGTTTGGGAACCAGCTGCTAACATGCTCTTTGACTCTGTAAGCGGTAAGAAAGATGCTAAAACAGCTGCTAACGATGCTGTAACATTGATCAAAGAAACAATCAAACAAAAATTTGGTGAATAAAAAATTTGTTCAAGGGGGGGTGGAATTCAAATCCCCCTTTGAATTTATCAATAGAAACATAAATAGTTTAGGTTTTATCTAAAAACCAGTATTCTATGAAAGGAGTTATTATGGAAAAGCAACAACCTAGTAAAGCAGCCCTGCTGTCTATCATTCCTGGGTTAGGACAGATTTACAATAAACAAAAAGCCAAAGGTTTTATCTTCCTTGGTGTAACCCTTGTATTCGTCCTTTACTTCCTAGCACTTGCAGCCCCTGAATTGAGCAATCTCATCACTCTTGGTGACAAGCCAGGTCGTGATAATTCCCTCTTTATGCTGATTCGTGGTGCCTTCCATTTAATCTTTGTAGTCGTTTATGTACTCTTTATTTCGCAAATATCAAAGATGCACATACAATTGCAAAACGTATTAACAATGGAATCCCAGTTCCACGTACCCTCAAAGATATGATCAAAGGGATTTATGAAAATGGCTTCCCTTACCTCTTGATCATTCCATCTTATGTTGCCATGACTTTCGCGATTATCTTCCCAGTTATCGTAACCTTGATGATCGCCTTTACTAACTATGACTTCCAACACTTACCACCAAATAAATTGTTGGACTGGGTTGGTTTGACCAACTTTACGAACATCTGGAGTTTGAGTACCTTCCGTTCTGCCTTCGGTGCCGTTCTTTCTTGGACTATCATCTGGGCTTTGGCTGCCTCAACTTTACAAATCGTCATCGGTATCTTCACAGCTATCATTGCTAACCAACCATTTATCAAAGGAAAACGTATCTTTGGTGTTATTTTTCTTCTTCCTTGGGCTGTCCCAGCCTTCATCACTATCTTGACATTCTCAAACATGTTTAACGATAGTGTCGGAGCTATTAACACTCAAGTATTGCCAATCTTGGCTAAATTCCTTCCTTTCCTTGATGGTGCTCTTATTCCTTGGAAAACAGATCCAACTTGGACAAAAATTGCCTTGATTATGATGCAAGGTTGGCTTGGATTCCCATACATCTACGTTTTGACTTTGGGTATCTTACAATCTATTCCTAACGACCTTTACGAAGCAGCTTATATTGACGGTGCTAATGCTTGGCAAAAATTCCGCAACATCACTTTCCCAATGATTTTAGCTGTTGCAGCTCCAACATTGATCAGCCAATATACCTTCAACTTTAACAACTTCTCTATCATGTACCTCTTCAACGCTGGAGGACCTGGTAGTGTCGGTGGTGGAGCTGGTTCAACCGATATCTTGATCTCATGGATCTACCGTTTGACAACAGGTACATCTCCTCAATACTCTATGGCGGCAGCTGTTACCTTGATTATCTCTATCATTGTCATCTCAATCTCTATGATCGCATTCAAGAAACTACACGCATTTGATATGGAGGACGTCTAAGATGAATAACTCAATCAAACTCAAACGTAGACTGACTCAAACCCTTACTTACCTTTACCTGATTGGTCTATCAATTGTGATTATCTATCCACTGTTGATTACCATTATGTCAGCCTTCAAGACTGGTAACGTAGTAGCCTTTAAACTAGACAGCAACGTCGACTTTAGTTTTGCTAACTTCCAAGGACTCTTCTCTGAAACCTTGTACGGTACTTGGTACCTCAACACTTTGATTATCGCCTTGATTACTATGGCTGTTCAAACAAGTATCATCGTACTTGCTGGTTATGCCTACAGCCGTTACAACTTCTTGGCTCGTAAACAAAGTTTGGTTTTCTTCTTGATTATCCAAATGGTGCCAACCATGGCCGCTTTGACAGCCTTCTTCGTTATGGCGCTTATGTTGAACGCCCTTAACCACAGCTGGTTCCTCATCTTCCCTATACGTTGGTGGAGGTATCCCGATGAATGCTTGGCTCATGAAAGGCTACTTCGATACAGTGCCAATGTCTCTAGACGAATCTGCAAAACTAGACGGTGCAGGACACTTCCGCCGCTTCTGGCAAATTGTTCTTCCACTTGTTCGCCCAATGGTTGCCGTACAAGCTCTCTGGGCCTTCATGGGACCTTTCGGGGACTACATCCTCTCTAGTTTCTTGCTTCGTGAGAAAGAATACTTTACTGTTGCCGTTGGTCTCCAAACCTTCGTTAACAATGCGAAAAACATGAAGATTGCCTACTTCTCAGCAGGTGCTATCCTCATCGCCCTTCCAATCTGTATTCTCTTCTTCTTCCTACAAAAGAACTTTGTTTCAGGACTTACAAGTGGTGGCGACAAGGGATAATATATCCCCGCCACCCTTTTTCATTTTATACTCTTCGAAAATCTCTTCAAACCACGTCAGCTTCACCTTGCCGTAGTACGGTTACTGACTTCGTCAGTTCTATCCACAACCTCAAAACAGTGTTTTGAGCAACCTGCGGCTAGCTTCCTAGTTTGCTCTTTGATTTTCATTGAGTATTAGCGATTGCTACTGTAAATAATATTCTTGCAACAAGCAATTTTTCTCCTAGACTTGAAATAAAGAGCATTTCTCTATATAATAATACTCATATAGAAAACACCTTTTAGAAAGATACCTATGCTTCCATATCCATTTTCTTATTTTTCAAGTATTTGGGGATTTCGTAAGCCCCTGTCCAAACGTTTCGGGCTCAACTGGTTTCAGCTTCTCTTTACCAGTATCTTCCTTATCAGCTTGTCTATGGTACCCATTGCCATTCAAAACAGCTCCCAGGAGACTTATCCGCTAGAAACCTTTATCGATAATGTCTATGAACCATTGACAGATGAGGTTGTCCAAGATCTCTCTGAACACGCTGCAATTATTGATGGCAAATTAACTTATACAGGAACAGCTAGTCAAGCGCCTTCTATTGTAATCGGTCCAAGCCCAAGCAAAGAATTACCTAAGAACCTGCAACTGCATTTCGATACGAATGAGCTCGTCATCAGCAAGGAAAGTAAAGAACTGACCCGTGTCTCTTACCGAGCGATTCAGACTGAGAGTTTCAAAAGTAAAGATAGCTTGACCCAAGCAATTTCTAAAGACTGGTACCAGCAGAATCGTGTCTATATCAGTCTCTTTCTAGTTCTCGGTGCGAGCTTCCTCTTTGGTTTGAATTTCTTCATTGTCTCTCTAGGAGCTAGTCTTCTCCTTTATATCACTAAGAAATCACGCCTCTTTTCATTTAGGACCTTTAAAGAGTGCTACCATTTTATCTTGAACTGTTTAGGATTACCTACTCTAATTACGCTTATTTTGGGACTCTTTGGCCAAAATATGACAACTCTCATTACTGTACAAAACATTCTTTTTGTTCTGTATCTGGTCACTATCTTTTATAAAACGCATTTCCGTGATCCAGATTACCATAAATAGGAGATTTTTATGCCCGTTACGATTAAAGACGTGGCCAAGGCTGCTGGTGTTTCGCCTTCAACCGTAACCCGTGTTATTCAAAACAAATCAACCATTAGCGACGAAACAAAAAAACGTGTTCGTAAGGCTATGAAGGAGCTCAATTACCACCCCAACCTCAACGCTCGTAGTTTGGTAAGCAGTTATACCCAAGTTATCGGCTTGGTTCTTCCTGACGACTCAGACGCCTTCTATCAAAATCCTTTCTTCCCATCTGTCCTCCGTGGTATCGCCCAAGTCGCATCTGAAAACCACTACGCCATTCAGATCGCGACAGGTAAAGATGAAAAAGAGCGCCTTAAAGCGATCTCACAGATGGTTTACGGCAAACGTGTGGATGGTTTAATCTTCCTTTATGCCGAAGAGGAAGATCCCTTAGTCAAGCTGGTCGCTGATGAGCAGTTTCCCTTCCTCATCCTAGGAAAATCCATTTCACCCTTTATCCCTCTTGTCGATAACGACAATGTCCAAGCAGGTTTTGATGCGACCGAATATTTCATCAAAAAAGGCTGCAAACGAATTGCCTTCATTGGAGGAACTAAGCGACTCTTTGTAACGCAAGACCGTTTAACAGGCTATGAGTCAGCACTCAAACAACATCAACTACCTATAGACGAAAATTTGACCTATTTCGCAACCGAGTTCCTAGAAGAAAAAGGGTATCAATTTAGTAAACTCCTCTTTCAGCATGACCCGCAGATTGATGCTATCATTACAATCGATAGTCTCTTAGCCGAAGGGGTCTGTGATTACATCGCAAAGCACCAACTTGATGTCCCAGTTCTCAGTTTCGACTCAGTCAATCCCAAGCTCAATTTGGCGGCCTATGTCGACATCAATAGTCTAGAACTTGGTCGTGTTTCCCTTGAAACCATCCTCCAGATTATCAACGATGCTAAAAGCAATAAACAAATTTGTTACCGTCAGTTGATTGCCCACAAAATTATCGAAAAATAAAAACCAGCTCACGCTGGTTTTTTAGTTACTAATTTTCTGTTTCAACGAACCGTCCCAAAATATGAACATTTTCAGATACAGAGACAAAGGCACCTGGATCCACCTGTTTCATAATCTGTTTAAATTCATTAAACTCTGCACGTGTAATGACAGTGATTAAAACTGCCTTTCTTTCGTGATTATAGGTTCCTTCTGCATCGTGAATCATAGTTGCTCCGCGGTGCAATTTTTTATGTATTTTTTCAATAACCTTGTCTGGATGATTGGTCACAATCATAGCCTGCATCCGTTTTTGCTTAGTAAAGACAGCATCTGTCACACGGCTAGAGACAAAGATGGTAATCATAGAGTAGAGAGCGTATTTCCAACCAAAGGTCAAACCTGCTATCAGCATGATGGTCCCATTTACCAAGAAAGAAATACTGCCGACATTCTTACCTGTTTTCTTGCGAATGGTCAGACTGACAATATCCGTTCCACCACTGGAGATATTGTTTCGAAGAGCAAAACCAATCCCCAAGCCCATGACAACACCCCCAAAAAGGGCATTGATAATGGGATCCTCCGTCAAGGTCGCCACAGGGACAAACTGGATAAAGAAGGAACTCATGGATACCGTGATAAAGGTAAAGACGGTGAACTTATGGCCAATCTGATACCAAGCCAAGACCATCAAAGGAAAATTAATGGCGTAAAAGGTTAGCGAAATCGGGATATGAAAACCAAACCAGTGATTACTCAAGGCAGAGATAATCTGTGCCAGACCTGTCGCACCACTCGAATACACATGACCTGGTTGGAAAAAGAAATTGACCGCTACTGCTGATAAAAATCCATAGACCAGAGAGGCCGAAATCTTCTCATCATATTTTTCGCGAGAGATGCTTTGTAAGACACGTAAAATTTTTATCTGATGAGCAAAGCGGCGCAGATAATAGCGCCACCGCTTAATTCGTTTTGCTTCTTTCATCTTCTTCTACTTGTAAGCTGAGTTCCTCTAGTTGTTTGAGAGCTACTGTTGAAGGAGCTTGTGTCATTGGGTCACTTGCCTTATTGTTCTTAGGGAAGGCAATAACTTCACGAATATTTTCTTCTCCTGCTAAGAGCATGACAAATCGGTCAAGCCCGATAGCCAAGCCACCGTGTGGTGGGAAACCATAGTCCATGGCTTCAAGAAGGAAACCAAACTGGTCATTTGCTTCTTCGGCTGAGAAACCAAGAGCCTTGAACATACGTTCTTGAAGGTCTTTTTGGTTGATACGAAGGCTACCACCACCAAGTTCATAACCGTTCAAGACAATATCGTAAGCAATGGCACGAACCTTCGCCAAATCACCTTCTAATTCGTGAGCAGTCTCTTCCTGTGGTAGAGTAAATGGATGGTGGGCGCTCATGTAACGGCCTTCTTCTTCAGACCATTCAAACATTGGCCAGTCAACCACCCAAAGGAAGTTGAATTTATCATTATCAATCAAACCAAGCTCTTTGGCAATACGTCCACGAAGGGCACCAAGAGTTGCATTGGCTACCTCAAGCGTATCCGCCACAAAGAGAACCAAGTCCTTATCTTCAAGAGCAAGCGCTGTTGTCAATTCTGCTTGGATACCTGTCAAGAACTTAGCAACTGGTCCGTTTAATTCTCCATCAACAACCTTAACCCAAGCAAGACCTTTGGCACCGTATTGTTTGGCTACTTCAGTCATCTTGTCAATGTCTTTACGTGAATAGTTGTCCGCAGCTCCTTTAACCACAATGGCTTTAACGGCAGGTGCTTCTGAAAAGACTTTAAAGTCCACACCTTTGACCACTTCTGTCAAGTCCTGAAGCAACATGTCAAAACGAGTATCAGGTTTATCAGAACCGTAAAGAGCCATCGCATCATCGTATTTCATACGAGGGAATGGAAGCGTCACTTCGATGCCTTTAGTTTCCTTCATGACACGCGCAATCAAGCCTTCTGTGATGTCTTGGATTTCTTGCTCAGTAAGGAATGAAGTTTCCAAGTCGACCTGAGTGAACTCAGGCTGGCGGTCTCCACGCAAGTCCTCGTCACGGAAACATTTAACGATTTGATAATAACGGTCAAAACCAGCATTCATCAAGAGCTGTTTCGTGATTTGTGGACTTTGAGGAAGCGCGTAAAAATGCCCTTTATTAACACGAGATGGCACCAAATAGTCACGCGCCCCTTCAGGCGTTGACTTAGAAAGGAATGGTGTCTCCACGTCGATAAACTCCAATTCATCCAAGTAATTACGGATAGAGTGGGTCACCTTGGCACGAAGTTTAAGATTTTCCAACATTTCTGGACGACGAAGGTCAAGGTAACGGTAACGCAAACGTGTATCGTCATTGGCCTCAATGCCATCCTTAATCTCAAATGGGGTTGTCTTAGCTGTATTCAGCACTGTCAGAGCTGTTACATTTAACTCAACTGCACCAGTTGGCAACTTATCATTGGCTTGCTCACGCGCAGCGACCTGACCAGTCACCTCGATAACAAATTCGCTACGAAGGCTTTCAGCTGTTGCCATGACCTCTGCAGATACTTTTTCAGGGTTGATAACCAACTGCATGATTCCTTCACGGTCACGAAGATCGATAAAGATCAAACCACCAAGGTCACGACGACGGCCAACCCATCCTTTCAAGGTCATTTCTTGTCCGATGTGTTCCTCACGAACACGACCAGCATACATACTACGTTTCATGTTTTCTCTCCTCTTTTATTCTGTTACTATTTTACCATAAAAGCGCAGGCTCTTCATGAAAATCATCAGAAAAGTTTGCCAGTCTTTAAAAATCAAGTGAAGACTCTAAAAATTGACGCCCATACAAAAATCCGATGAAGTTCACCGGACTCTTTTATTTTGAATTTTTGCCTGCTTTACGTTTTTCAGCAATTTCAGCTGCCTTTCGAGGCAAGACAATCTCCGTTGTGTAAGCTGTCCCAAAGCGCAAGACACCTGCAATAGGGGCAAAGACAACTGCTAGATAGTTGTAGAAGAAATCGCCCTTAAAGGCATAAGCTAGCGCTCCAATGATGAAAAATAGAACAACTGCTTGAATCACTGCTAATAAAATTACTCGTTTCATGTGACCTCCTGACTCTATTATAGCATGAGAATCATCAAAAAGCTGACTAAATTATTCAAAGCGTGGAGAGAAATACTGTAGACCAGACCTTTTCTGCTAATATAAGCCAAGCCCAAGCTAAACCCAAGACTACTATAAACTAAAAAAATTGTTGCACATCACCTGGGAAATGAATCAAAGCAAACAGAACACTAGATACCAAAAAGAAACAGAACCTGTTTGCTCTTGTCCTGCTTAGGAAAGAGATAGCGTGCCAACATCCCTCTAAAGATAAGTTCTTCCGTCAAAGGAGCAAAGACCACCACCATAAAGAAAGCAAATGCAGGCTGTTCCACTGTCAGTTGAGATACGATTTGTTGACTGACCGACGGATCTTCTGGTAAAAAAAGAACTGGGTTGTAATAGCCACTAGCAAAAACCAGAGTAGGCAACCAGATATAACGATTAAAAAAACCGTCGTCTGAATGCTAACCTTTTTCTGTCTGATACCATCTGTAAACTCCATAAACATAGGCCCCTGACAGGACGATATAGAGTGGTAAGACTCCAAAGATTGAAGCCCCTAGTCCAAGAGCTGACAGCGCCATACTCTGAACCAGACCATAGCCAAAGAAAAAGGATAGAACAGCTAGAAGAAACCAGCCGAGGTTTTTAAGTAGTTTCATATAAATCTCCTATCTTGCTTTATAGCTGTTTTTCAATACAAAGAGGTTTGCTATCCCTAACACAAGTACCCAAGCAAGTAACATGCCGATGTTAGAAAAAGATATCTCTCCACCTTTTTTATTTAAAAGATTTACAATTGGACCAATAAAAGAGTAATCTAACACTTTCTGAGCCGTATCATTTTGAAGAGCAATTATAGGTAAAAAAGAGACAATTAACATAGGGAAGATACTATAAACTTGCGCTTTAGACTGAGTATCTGACACCGCACCGATTAGAAGGTTGAGAAAAATAATACTAATAGTTGCTAGGAGCAAATAGATAACGTAGGCAAATAAGTAACCTGATAGATCTACTTTAAGATAGACTGGGAGTAAAATCATTCCAAGCAACATAATCAACATAGGGAGGACGAGCATACTAAGAGTATATTCTGTTGCTGTCACACCACTTAGGATGAGTGATTTAAGATTTCGTTTTTCCTTATCTTCTGCCATCATAATCGATACCATATAACCACTTCCCATACTCAAGACCATGGTCAAACTCGTAGAGAGGAGAAACATACTCAATTCTCCATTCTTATTCATGAATTCATTATATAGAACAGCAATACCAAAAGGCATCAATAAAGTCGCTAACAAAGTTGAATTGCTAATAAGGACTTGTAATCTTAACCATAGTAGGGCATTTAATTTTCTAAACATCTAACTTTTCTCCTGTCAATCTGATAAAGATCTCTTCTAAAGTCGGCTCACAAGAGTGAACCACCATCAAATCTGTCGTGTCTAAATGTGGCAATTCTTCAAATGGAACTATCTGTTCTCGTCCATCATTATAAACCACACGTACTTTCTTATCCACATGGTACTTCTGGATAATGTCTTGCGGACTTCCATACTCTATTAAATTCCCCCTTATTCAAAAGAGATAAGCGATCACAAAGCAGAGTTGCTTCATGCATATCATGCGTGGTCAGAAAGATAGTTGTCCCCGCCTGCTTTAATTCTTGAAGTAGGCTATGAATCATCTTAGATGTTGTAGGGTCTAAGCCACTGGTTGGCTCATCAAGGAAGAGAATCTTAGGTGCATTCAGAAGGGCACGAGCCAAGAACATTCGTTGTTTCATTCCTGTAGATAGTTTTTCTGCGATAATATCTTTAGCATCTGCCAATCCAACCTGTTGGAGCACCTGATTTACTCTATCTGACTTGAGACCATATAACTTAGCATAGATGAGAAGATTTTTGTAAAGACTCATCTTTTCATAAAAACCACTGCCATCACTAACAATACCAATTTGTTCCAAATCATTTGAGGTTAAATCTTGAGAATTCTTGCCTAACAAAACTGTTTCACCTTGATCTGCAGCCAATTGTCCTGTTAAGACATTGATCATAGTTGTTTTACCTGAGCCAGAAGGGCCAAGAAAACCAAAGATTTCACCTTCCTTAATCTCAAAAGAAATCTGGTGAAGAGCTTTTTTGCTCCCAAAACTTTTGCTTACATTTTCAACACGAATCATAGAAACTCCTTTATTTGAAATAACGTTTCACCATAGGTAACTGCATCACATTGATATAAATATGGATAGCTCCTACAAGCAAGAAAGCTAGTAACTGAATCTCTCCTGTCAAGAAAGAAATGATAAAAAGAAAAATATATAAGCCTGGTAAGACATACTGATTTAATTGGAATAAAATCCGAAAACTCTGTTCCAAATTAGCCTGACGCTCCCCTTCATCATAAGAATTAATATAGTTCAAGACATCCTTTGGTGTAGAGAAAAGAGCCAAATCAAACTGACGAACAATCGCAATTGTTTTAGAAAGATATTTTTGAGCATTGAAAACCCACACAAATACCAAAAAAGAAAGAGATAAGGTTAGATGGCTTCCATTTAGTATAATCACTTCATTTAATGAGATGGAAAGAGCCAATAAAATCGCTACAGTTGTAATATTAAAGGCAATGCTTCCAAACTCGAGATTCCGATACATTTGCACATAATAGGTTTCATTCAGATCATCATCCATTTCCTCTTGATACAAGGAGTGAAATTTTCTGCTTTTCTTTAAGAAATTGAACGTCAAAAGAATGCTAATGAAACCTATCAGTAAACAAATAGCTGATATCCAGGGTATCAAGACTTTTACATCTAAAATAATTTCGTGGGATTCGGCACGTGCCTTAAACATCCCTATAAACACGCCGAAGAAACCTCCCGAAACAACAGACATTAAAAATAACAATCCACCTTTCTTATTCTTTTTCATATTCATTCTCCTTTTTCACTTGCTTGATTTTTTGATTTCTTTTCAATCCATTCAATTACTGGTATGAGGGCAAAATAGGCCCAAACAAATTGGTTACTTTGATAGGGACTAAACCAGCCTAAGTCTATCCCAATCAATAGAAATACGCTGACTAATAGAGCTGCGACAACTACATAATAGATTACTTTATACTTATTCATCATTTTTTTCCTTTTTCTCTAACCAATTGAAAATGGATAAGAGAACTAAATTAATCCAAAACAAATACTTACTTTCAACAAAATAGAACCACCCCAGTAATGTTCCAACCATAGCGAAAGCATTCACAATGAGGACAAGAACGCTCATATAATAAAACACTTTATACTTGTTCATCACTCGTCCTCCTCCAAGCGAAATACCGATTCGACTGTTTCGTTGAAAATCTGAGATATTTTCAAGGCAATCACAACGGACGGGGTGTATTCGTCCCGTTCTAATAGGCTGATAGTCTGTCTGGAAACCTCTGCTAGCTTGGCTAGTTCGGTTTGATTGAGGCCATCGCGAGCCCGCAGCTCTTTTAGACGATTTTTTAGTTGCATGTTACACACCTACTTTCCGTCAAATTCAACAGTTTGGATATCCTCAATGCGTTGTAGTTTGAATTTTTCTTTTCCTTTTTTATTAACACGACGTAGCTTGACCCATTCCTCATCAACATCCACAACTTCCCAGTTATCTGTTCCAAAAACTTGTCCAACGATTGTCGGTGTTTTCCCAATCAATTCTTTTAAAATTCTTGACATTTCTTTATTTCCTTTCTGTTTTTGCTCAATTCTTTTGAAATTTTATTCTCTAGTTTCTTGACCTTTTGGGAATGGTAGATATAATACATAATCACAAGAGGTACAAATCCTAATGCCCACATAATCGTTCCTTTCTCCTTTTCTCTTAACTTGCTTATATTGTAACACATCTTTTTCTTTTTGACAAGTATATTTGTCAAAAAGTTTATAATTTTTGTCATTTTGCAAAAGAAAAAGGTCAGGAGTAGGTTCCTGACCGGTTTATCTATCATTAAAATCCTAGTTTTTCAAAGATTTCGGAGAAGTTTTGGATGATTGTCTCAAGCGACACTTGCACTTCTTCTCGGGTTTGGTTGTTCTTGACTGTCACTTGTCCGCTTTCGACTTCACTCTCTCCTAGGGTGATGAGGGTCTTAGCAGCAAAGACATCGGCTGACTTGAACTGAGCTTTGAGCTTACGGTTGAGGTAATCACGCTCTGCTTTGAATCCTTGTTGGCGAAGAGCCTGTACCAATTCCAAGGCCTTGACATTTGCTCCGTCTCCCAAGACTGCGATATAGACATCTAGGGCGTTTTCGATAGGGAGAGCCACACCTTGCTTTTCAAGAATGAGAAGCAGGCGCTCTACACCAAGTCCAAAACCAAATCCAGCAGTTTCAGGACCTCCAAAGTAAGCAACCAAACCATCGTAACGACCACCGGCACAGACTGTCAAGTCATTGCCCTCAATCTCAGTAATGAACTCGAAAATGGTGTGGTTGTAGTAGTCCAAACCACGTACCATATTGGTATCGATGATGTAGTCTACTCCAAGATTCTCCAACATCTGACGCACAGCATCAAAATGAGCCTGACTTTCTTCATCAAGGAAGTCCAAGATAGACGGCGCATTCTCCACTGCCAGCTTGTCTTCTTTTTCCTTAGAGTCCAAGACACGGAGAGGATTTTCCTCCAAGCGACGTTGGCTATCCTTAGATAAAGTCTCCTTGAGCGGTGTCAAATAGTCAATCAAGGCCTGACGATAAGCCGCACGGCTCTCAGGATTTCCCAAGCGTATTGAGGTGTAGTTTGACATCTTGGATACCGATTTCTTTCAAGAAATGAGCTGCCATCGCGATGGTTTCCACATCGGTAGCTGGATTGCTAGAGCCAAAACACTCAACACCAATCTGATGGAACTGGCGCAAACGCCCTGCCTGTGGACGCTCATAGCGGAACATAGGGCCCATGTAGTAGAACTTACTTGGCTTTTGCACTTCTGGGGCAAAGAGTTTATTTTCCACATAGGAACGGACAACGGGCGCAGTTCCTTCTGGACGGAGGGTAATATGGCGGTCACCCTTGTCATAGAAATCATACATTTCCTTGGTTACGATATCGGTTGTATCTCCGACAGAGCGACTGATAACCTCGTAATGCTCAAAAATAGGCGTGCGCACTTCTGCATAGTTATAGCGCTTGAAAATCTCACGGGCAAAGCCCTCAACGTACTGCCATTTGGCAGATTCAGCAGGTAAAATATCCTGCGTTCCTTTTGGTTTTTGTAATTTCATAGGGAATCCTCTTTAAACTTAATAGTCTTATTTTACCATAAATAGAGGGATTAAAACAGTAAGAAAAAAATTAGGATTTATACTCAATGAAAATCAAAAAGCAAACTAGGAAGTTAGCCGCAGGTTGCTCAAAACAGTGTTTTGAGGTTGTGGATAGAACTGACGAAGTCAGTAACCATATCTACGGCAAGGCGACGTTGACGTGGTTTGAAGAGATTTTCGAAGAGTATTAGATATCATTTTTGAGATTAAGACCTGTCAAAAGAATAGCTAGCAAGGAAAGACCAATAAATAGCATCCAAGTCAACTGTATATTCCATACAGCTACAAGTGAAAAACAGGCTGTTCCCACAGGTATGGATAAGGTGAACAATAAACCTAAAAAATTACTGGTACGAGCTAGAACCTCTGGAGCTAGATTTTTCAGGAGCATGGCACTAATCTTTGGTTGAACTTTACCAGACACATACAGAGTTGAACAGAGAAATAGTAAACCAAGTACGACTTGGTTGAATAAATTAGCTAGACCAACTAGACTGAGTCCTACGGTCACCCACATCATCAATCTAGGCAAGGACTGCTTCCCAAAATAATCATTGCCCGTAAGGCTACTGATGATGATTGCTAACAAAGCACAGAATTGACTGATAAATAATGCCTCTGTGTAAGAAAAGTCCAAAAGAGAATGGCTCAAAAAGAAGATGTTATAGATGCTTCCTAAAGCGCCACCCAAGGCATTGATAAGTAAGACAGCAAAGATCATGAATCCAAAGTTTTTCTGTCCACCTTTAAGAAAAACGAGACGTAAATTTCGATAAATCGTTAGGAACTGCTCTTTGATCGGAAGCTTCTCATTTTTCAGTGATTCACCATCAGCAGATGACATTGACAGGCTCAATTTGCTTTTTCCTAAAAAGAGGATAACGGCTGATACTAGGAAAAAACAGGCATTGATTCCCGCAACGAGGGAAAAATTGTTGACCGATAGCCCTAAGAGCCAGACTCCAAAAGCTTGACCACCAATAGCTGAAATATAGGTAATGAACTGGGAAAAAGAGTAAGCCTCCATCAAATCATCTTCAGCTACTTTTTCCTTAATGAGAGGCATGCGCAAACCACCTGCAAAATCACTGATGACATCACTAATGACATTAATTAAACACAGGCTAGAAAAGGCAAAGAGACTAGCTTGCTGAACAACTAGGGCTGCTAGAAAAAATAAAACCGCCTGAAACAAACCGCTATAGACCATCCATTTGACCTTGGCCCTCGTGTAATCTGCCCGAATCCCTACAAAAACTGTAAAGAGAGTCGGAAGAAGCATGACAATATTCGCCATAGCAACAGCAAAGGAGGCTTGTGGCAGGGTCGATGCATAGACGATAAAGACCAGGTTGAAAATCGAAGCACCAAAAGCATTGAAGAAGCGTGATAAAGTCAAGAGTCGATACGCTTGATTTCTAAACAATAGTTTCATAGGTAATCTCCCTTCTTGTTCGAAGTTCTATATGAAGTCTGACTATAGTATAGCACTTAGAAATTCTAGAGGAAAAACTTTTGAATATATGCAACAAACGAAATGAGCAAAAAGAAACGATAGAATTTCTCCAGTGACACGAGAAAGCCCAACAGTTCTATCGCTTCAAATTTCAAATTATTTTCTTAGTTTGCAGATATTCAACAATCGGTCGTCTTTCTATAGTATTCGGCAGATTTATTACAGCCAAGCATCTCAAAAATATGGACAGCATCCTCCATCTTTTTCTGGCCTTCCTTGACTCTACCTTGCTTGCTATCAAGGAGACCTTCCGCCCACAAATAGACAATTCGGAAGTAGGTCTCATTTTCCTTGTAGAAATGCTCTTTGATGACACGTTTAAAATAAGAGGCATTGGTAAATTCTTCACACTCAATGCTAGCTAAAAAGCCATTCAATAGTATAGTGTGAAACAGGTTTCGATTGCCAGACACTTCCATTAGAAAATCAGATTTACGTACCATTTCTCTAACATACCTAGTGAAAAGAGAAACAGATAGAAATGGTGAACTGACTGAAAATAAATTGAGTTCATAGATTCCCCAGATCTCGGTAGAAAACAAATAATCATGAAGGACTTTCCCTTCCTCTGCTGTTAACTCTACCCCTTCATCCATGCCCTTCATATAAGACTTGATCATAATGGCATTTAGAATATGTTTCTGTTTGTTTTGAGAATGGGCATGCTTTGATACTCCCTGCGATACAAGTTCTCAAGCGGAGCTATATTCTTTGGATCCAAGACATCTATGATTTCTTTTCTCAACTCAGAATCAGTATCATACTGAAAACCTCTCGCCAGAAAGAGGATCTCCTCCACACTGGCAGATATATTTTCTAGTGCAAATAGAAACTTTTCCACCGAAAGCTCACTCTGACCTGTTTCAAAGCGAGATAACATAGACGGCGAAAATTGTCCCCCAGTTGCTTGTCTCAGCGAGATATTTCTTGACTCTCGTAATTGTCTAAAGACTTTTCCAATCTGCTCCATAGGCTTCCCCTTGATTCAGTATTTTCTTCATTTTATCATATTTTTCAGAAAATTCATCAAAAACTTGCTAAATTGTCAGAATTATGAGAAAATAGAGGATATTTATCACGTGGAGGGACTGTAATGAGAGACGATATCAAAATCAATGACCGCGCTTTGGCCTTAAAAGATCAAATTATCGAAAAACTAGAGAAGGTTTTTGATACAGATGTGGAATTGGATGTTTACAATCTAGGACTGATTTATGAAATCAATCTGGATGAAACGGGTCTCTGCAAGATTGTCATGACCTTCACCGATACTGCCTGCGATTGTGCCGAAAGCCTGCCTATCGAAATCGTGGCAGGTCTGAAACAAATCGAGGGTATCGAAGATGTCAAGGTTGAAGTTACCTGGTCGCCTGCCTGGAAGATTACACGAATCAGTCGCTACGGCCGTATTGCCCTTGGACTGCCACCTCGTTAAGAAGGCAAATTACTTTTGAAAATGAAAAGAAGCAAGCCAAAGTTGGCTTGCTTTTTGATACTCAATAAAAATCAAAGAGCAAACTAGAAAGCTAGCCGCAGGTTGCTCAAAACAGTGTTTTGAGGTTGTAGATAGAACTGACGAAGTCAGTAACCATACCTACGGCAAGGCGACGTTGACGTGGTTTGAAGAGATTTTCGAAGAGTATGAGTTTATTTTTTACCTGACTTGTCCATATTCCAGAAGTCTGTCACGGCTCCGCGTGAAGCAGATGATACGATATGGGCATATTTACCAAGAACACCACGGCTGTAGAGTGGTGGCAAGGTTGTTTCTGCCTTACGTTTTTCAAGTTCTGCTTCGGATACAGCCATGGAAATTTCTTTGGTATCTTGGTCAACCGTAACAATATCACCTGTACGGAGGTAGGCAATCGGTCCACCATCCTGAGCTTCAGGAGCGATATGTCCAACAACCAGACCATAAGTACCACCAGAGAAACGTCCGTCTGTCAAGAGGGCAACCTTGTCTCCTTGACCTTTACCAACGATCATGGATGAAAGTGAAAGCATCTCAGGCATACCAGGACCACCCTTAGGTCCAACAAAACGAACAACGACTACATCGCCATCAACGATTTCATCTGTCAAAACAGCCTGGATAGCATCTTCTTCTGAGTCAAAGACCTTAGCTGGACCAACGTGACGACGCACTTTAACACCTGATACCTTGGCAACCGCACCGTCTGGAGCGAGGTTCCCGTTCAAGATGATAAGCGGACCGTCCGCACGTTTTGGATTTTCAAGTGGCATGATGACTTTTTGACCTGGTGTGAGGTCTGCAAAGTCAGCCAAGTTTTCAGCAACTGTCTTACCAGTACATGTAATGCGGTCTCCATGAAGGAAACCATTTGCCAAGAGGTATCTCATAACCGCAGGCACACCACCGACTTCGTAGAGGTCTTGGAAGACATACTGACCAGATGGTTTCAAGTCGGCCAAGTGAGGCACACGCTCTTGGATCGTATTGAAGTCCTCAAGTGACAAGTCAACATTGGCAGCATGGGCAATGGCAAGCAAGTGAAGAGTGGCATTTGTAGAACCACCGAGAGCCATAGTTACAGTGATAGCATCTTCAAAGGCTTCACGAGTCAAGATATCTGACGGTTTAAGACCAAGTTCCAACATCTTAACAACAGCACGTCCTGCTGCTTCGATGTCTTCTTTCTTATCAGCTGATTCAGCTGGGTGAGATGAAGAACCTGGCAAACTCATACCCAGAACTTCGATAGCAGTCGCCATGGTATTAGCTGTATACATACCACCACAGCCACCAGGGCCAGGGCAGGCATTACATTCAAGACGTTTCACGTCCTCAGCCGTCATATCACCGTGGTTCCATTTTCCGATCCCCTCAAAGACAGAAACCAAGTCAATGTCTTTGCCATCAAGATTTCCCGGTGCAATGGTTCCACCATAGGCGAAAATAGCTGGGATATCCATATTGGCAATGGCAATCATAGAACCAGGCATGTTCTTATCACAGCCACCGATAGCGACGAAGGCATCTACGTTGTGACCACCCATCGCCGCCTCGATTGAGTCCGCAATGATATCACGAGATGTTAGAGAGAAACGCATACCAGGTGTTCCCATGGCAATCCCGTCCGCTACAGTGATAGTCCCAAACTGCACAGGCCAAGCACCTGCCGATTTGACACCTTCTTTAGCTAATTTCCCAAAACCATGCAAGTGGATGTTACATGGCGTATTTCCGCCCAAGTCGAAATAACCCCAACAATCGGTGTTTCAAAGTCCTTATCTGTCATACCAGTCGCACGAAGCATGGCACGGTTTGGTGATTTTACCATACTATCATAAATGCTACTGCGGTGACGTTTATCTAATTCAGTCATTTGTTCCCTCCCATTTCAGTTTTTACTATTATAGCACATTTTAAAGGCAATGAACAGAAGAAAATTCTTGAATTTTCAGAAAATTCTATATACATATAAACATTTTAAATTAAAAACAACAAAGCGGATCAGGGCACTTTCTGATTACCAGAATATGCTTTTAATCCGCTTGCTTTAAATAACGTAATGTAATTTTTACAGAAGTTCTTTCAGATAAGTGTATTTAACATCTATCTTGCATTATAAAACTCTAGAACTTTCTCTTTTATATTCGATTCACTCAAACCATACTCATTAAGAAGATAATCCATTTTCCCAACTTGACCGAATCTTTCTTGAACACCCATCCGATGAATTTTTGTTATTCCATCATCAGAGAATAATTCACATAAAGCACTGCCAATTCCACCTATCTGATTGTGGTTTTCTACAGTAAATATAGTTTTTCCACTTAACATTGTTTTTATCTGTTCTGGTATCGGTTTAATTCTAAATAAATCTATCACACCTACTGAATAACCTAATTTAGACAGTTCATCCGCAACTCGAATACTTGGAGCAACCATTATGCCAGAAGCAACTATTACAACATCTTCACCGTGTCTTAACTCAATGTAGCCTTTAGAAAAATCTTCTCCACCTTGATATACAGCCTCTGGAGCCTTTCTAATTGTTCGAATATATTTTAGTCCTTTTAAGTCTAATGTCTGGTTCAAGATTTCACGAAATTGGATATCATCAGTTGCTTCAAAAATGATCGATTTAGGAATTAAACGTAACAATCCAATTTCTTCAAATGGCATATGTGTTCCACCATTCATCTCTGCCGTTACTCCTGCATCTGAGCCAATCACAGTGGCATCCAATTGTGCGTACCCAAGAGAAATAAATAATTGATCAAATACTCTTCTTGAAGCAAAAGGGCCAAATGTATGAAGATAAGGTCTAAACCCCTGAATAGATAAACCTGCTGCAAGCCCGACCATTTCTGCTTCCATTATTCCAACATTCACATAACGGTCTCCAAAGTCCTTTTCAAGATTATTAGTAGCCATAGAACTTGACAAGTCTGCTTCTAAAACTACTATATCAGAATAACTTTGGTTAGCCTCTAAAAGGAAATCTCTATACACATGTCGTAATTCTTTCGCACTTCTCATCATTCTGTTTCCTCCAATTCCTGACTTAATCTTTCTACAACTGAAGTTAACATTTGTCTCTCCTCTACAGTAGGGCGAAGATGATGATTGGATTTCATTTCTTCCAGCTCTCGAACTCCTTGACCTTTAATAGTGTCTAATACAATACACTTAGGAGATGAATTATTTGACTGTTTTAATTGGATAATCCCTTCATAAATTCCTCTAATATCTGAACCATTGACCCTAATGGATTCAAATCCAAATGCTGAGAATTTTTCTACAAAATCACCTGGATTACAAATATCCTTTGTAAAACCATCTAATTGTTTTTTGTTATCGTCTACAAATACAATTAAATTAGATAACTGTTGATGAGAAGCAAACTGTATAGCCTCCCAACATTGTCCCTCATTTAACTCACCATCTCCAACAATAGCATAGGTATAAAAGGGACTTTTTCTTATTCTCTGACCATATGCAAGTCCGGTTGCAACACTAATTCCCTGTCCTAAAGAGCCAGTTGTCATATCTATGCCCGGCGTTAGATTTCTATCAGGATGCGACGGCAATTTGGTTCCATTTGTATTTAAAGAATATAAGAATTCTTTGTCAAAGAAACCATTCAAATAGAGTGTGCTATATAAAGCCGGCCCAGCATGCCCCTTGGATAGAACAAATAATCTCTATCTCGTGATGCAAATATTTCTGGAGTCATTGGCATTATTTCACCATAAAGCACCGCTAAAACTTCTACGATAGACAGACTCCCTCCATAATGGCCGAATCCAAGATGATTCAATGTTCTAAGAGTATTTAATCGGATTTTAGTCGCAAATTTTCTTAACTCATCTTCTCTATTTTCACTTAAAATCATCCCTTATTCCTCCTTTGCAGATGGCTTTTTAATAAAGGATACTCCAAACATAACTGCTAGAATAAGAACAAGACCAATAACAATGCCTGCTTGTGAGCCAAATTGATTCAACATTCCTAAAATAATTCCTGATAGACCAAAATCTGCATCTGAGAAAGTTGAACCTTGGAAACCAAGTCCTCCCAAAACCGGCATTAAAAAGACTGGAAGAAAACTAATTAAAATACCTTGTAAAAATGCTCCAATAGTGGCTCCACGAACACCACCAGATGCATTACCGATGACACCTGCAGTCGCTCCGCAGAAGAAATGAGGCACAACACCTGGTAAAATAACAACCGTTCCTGAAGCAATCATAATTGCCATACTCACTAAACCACCAACAAAACTAGAGATAAATCCAATTAGAACTGCATTGGGTGCATAAGTATAAACAATCGGACAATCCAAAGCAGGTTTTGAATTAGGTACAAGACGCTCTGAAATACCTTTAAAGGCTGGAACAATTTCACCCAAAATAAGGCGAACACCTGCTAAAATAACAAATACCCCTGCTGCAAATTGACCTGCTAATTGTAAAGCATAAACTAGACCACTTGTACCACTACTGATTTCTTTTTCTATATATTCTGACCCTGCAAAGATAGCTACAATAATGTAAATAACTGCCATGGATAAAGTAATACTAACAGTACTATCACGTAAAAAAGCTAAACTCTTTGGAAATTTAATGTCCTCTGTTGATTTTGATTTATCACCGATAAGGCTACCAGTAAAACCACTCAACCAATATCCCAAAGAACTGAAATGACCTAAAGCCACCTTGTCATTTCCAGTTAATTGAACCATATATTTTTGCACAAATGCTGGGGAAATACTCATAATAATACCGAGTGCTAATCCTCCTAGTAAGATAAGAGGCAAACTAGTAAAGCCAGCAACTGATAAAATGACCGCAATCATACACGCCATATATAGAGTGTGGTGCCCTGTTAAAAAGATATATTTGAATCGAGTAAAACGAGCGATTAAGATATTGAACACCATACCTGCAAACATTATCATTGCAGTAGCTGAGCCATATGTTGTTAAAGCTACAGCTACAATTGCTTCATTATTTGGTACAACTCCAGATAAATGAAAAGCATGCTCAAACATGGTACCAAATGGATTTAAAGAATTTTGTACAATTCCTGCACCACCAGATACAACTAAGAAACCAACAAAGGTCTTAATTCCACCTTTAATAATATCAGGTAATTTCTTCTTCTGAAGAACTAATCCTAAGATTGCAATTAAAGCTACTAAAATAGCTGGTGTACTAACAATATCCAATATGAACTTCATCATGACGCTAGCCTCCTAAATAAGTCCTTTTTCTTCACAAAGTTTAGTAATTAATTCTCGTAGCTCGTCCATATCAATAATACTATTTAAGATACGAACATCTCCAAGATGACTAGCTGAATCAGCTAAATCACGACCAACAATCCAAATATCAGCTGCATTTGGATCTGCTCCACCTAAATCATAGTGTTCAACTTCTACATCTGAAACATTCAAATCACTCAATACAGATTCAATATTCATCTGTACCATAAAACTTGAACCTAATCCTGAACCACAAGCTGTACCAATTTTTAACATTATCTAATCCTCCTGTTTAATTATCATTTCAATGTCATCATAGTTTTTTGATGATATTAAAGTTTGAACATGGTTTTTATCTCTTAAAATTGTTGTTAAATGTGACAAAGCCTTTAAATGACTCTCATTATCAATGGCTGCAATACAAATCAACAATCTTACCTCTTGTTCTGGATTATCCAATAAATAAATCGGTTCTTCCAAAACTAACATTGACATTCCTATTTCATTCACACCTTCATCTGGCCGAGCGTGAGGAATTGCTACTCCCTTCCCTAAATTAATAAAAGGCCCAAACTCTTCTACTTTTTGAATCATTGCCTCAGGGTAGTTCTCAGTTATCTTATGTTGATCCAAAAGCGGTTTAGCTGCTAAACGAATTGCCTCCTTCCATCCTAATTTTTCCGAACTAACCTGATAAGTTTCTTTTGTAATTAATTCTTCTAACAATGGTAACACTTCCTTTCTGTTCATTTCTTGATAGAGATACCTCTTTAATGCTAATTTAACTCTAATTCTTGTGTGATTACACTATATCGTCTTACTATGCTAATTATCTGATTAAGCTCAATATCTCGATAACCTGTATCTGGGAAATCTTTTGATACCAATTCAACTAACTGTGTTGTTTGTTCTTCCGTCATCATAACAGAAACTAGATAATTTGGCTTCTCTGTATCCACCTTTATAGTAGAAAAAACCATATCATAGTCACTACTAGTTTTCGCATATAAATCATCAATCTTTGAGGTTCCTATAAACTCAATTTGAGGGAATAATGCTAATAGATTCTCTTTTATCATCAATGAAGAACTAATTCCATTAGGACAAATAATTGCTGCCTTATAACATTTTTGAGGCAAAGTATCTGCTTTCTTTAAATAACCTCCGAAATGGATAACAAAATATGCTGTTTCACTATCAGGTATGGGATTGTCAATAGCGTCCATCAAGGGAGTCAAAGAATCTTTTACTAGTTCAAATAAATCAGGATACTGTTCTTTAACATGCAACACATATTCATTTGAACTAGGTAAGCCGAACTTTAATCTATAGTAAGCCGGTATAAGGTGGCGACGAAGATTTTCTCTCAATACTTCTCTTTGTTTAAAATGTAACAAAGAAATATCTTCCATTCTACTTATAATAGCCTCTGTTAATTGATTAAAGTAAACCGGAGCAACATCTACTTCACCTTCAAAGCAACTTGATAATAAAACTGTGATATAGCGATAATCATCCTCAGAAAACACCGTATCTATAATTCCCAAATCAACCACTGTATCCAATAAAATAGTCGTTATATCTTGAATAACAGGAGATACTAATGTCTCTGAAAGACATACTCTTTCAACATCTCTTTGATACCTACACAGAATGAATACTAAACCGAAAAGGCAAACTTTTAATTGATTAACAATAGGTACTATCTGTAACTTTTCATAATAATCTTTAACCACCTGATCAATCAAATCATAAGTTAATGAATACCCCCAACTGGATAAAACATAATCCAAACCCCAAATCCCTATGGAGGATTCCAGCAACTCACTAACCATTTGAAAAGCTAAACGGTGCTTATTCCACTCTGAACCGTGTAAAGTATAACCTTTTGCTCTACTGTACCCTAGCTCCAAATCATTATCTAACATAATCTTTCTTAATGATTGAATATCAGATAAGGTTGTATTCTTACTTACTTTCAAAAAGTCTTGGTAATGATTATTCGATATAAAATCTAATCGGCAAAAAGTGTAAAGATAGATCAAAGCTAAGCGAGTCGACTTTGGTAAAACCAATTCATCCGACTTAATAATATCTGTCAAAGACTGCTTCGTACGATTTGATAAACTATAGCGACCTTGCTTTTTATCCAGCACTATCCCTTTATTAGCTAGATAAGGCACTAAATAATCTATTCCTTCTTTGACTTCCTTTATAGGTAAGCTCACCTTAACAGATAATTCATATAATGATAGCTCACAATGATCCATCAAAGTCATCAAAATAACTAGTGCTCTATAATCAAACATTTCTCTTCCTTTCTAACTACAATTATAGTGTAAAAGTTATAAGAATAAAAGAGTATTTCAGCACAATATAATCTCACCTTTTAAAATAAATTATTGGGCTGAAAGTTTTTAGTGATTATTTGTCAACTTTCTATTAATTTTTAAAAACAAAATGATATCATTTAGATATCAAATAATAGGAATAGTTGAAATGACACTGGAACGGCTCAATGAAGGGGAATTGGTAGAGCTTGACGAAGAACGAAAGCTGCCATGGTTTCAAATCTTCTAGTCGTTCTCTGTGGCAATCATGATGCACAACCAATTGTCAACACAGGAAGTCTTTACTAAAGATGGATGAAGCTAAAAAAAGCAGATCCCCCTTCTACTCTCAACAAAGTTATACGCTGCACTCGCATCATGGGCAGAAGACGACTTTCGTTCAGTCAATGGGCAAATCGAATATCTCCTCACAGAATGTGTCAAACAACGGAAGAAAGACGGAAAATACGTATCAGAAACCATTGACGAACCATTTGAGATTGATATTTAACACCTTCTCCTGTCTGCCGTGTCGGATAGGAGAATTTTTTCATCTTTTTTTGTCAAGTAACTTTACTTTACAAAAAAAATGTGTTATCCTAGTATGGTTGATGAAAATCAGTAGATTGAATCGAATATAAATACCTAAAGGAGAAATCAAAATGGCAGTACCTGCACGTCGCACTTCAAAAGCGAAGAAAAACAAACGTCGTACACACTACAAAGTAACAGCTCCATCTGTAAACTTTGACGAAACTACTGGAGATTACTCACGTTCTCACCGTGTATCACTTAAAGGATACTACAAAGGACGTAAAATCGCTAAAGCTGCATCAGCTGAATAATAGAAGGGAGATACCATGCGCGTAAATATTACACTTGAACACAAAGAATCTGGTGAACGCTTGTACCTTACTTCTAAAAACAAACGTAACACTCCAGACCGTCTTCAATTGAAGAAATACTCACCAAAACTTCGCAAACACGTTGTGTTCACAGAAGTTAAGTAAGCATTCAATACGAATCAATACAGAAGAAAAACGCTGATTCAAGCGTTTTTTCTTTTTGTTAATTTCACTATATTGCAAGGGAAATCGTTCGAATGACTACCTTTTTCACTACCTTTTTTTGAAATAAGAATATTGATTCGGACAATTAAAAACAAGAGGAGCTTCATTACGAGGCTCCTCTTTTTTATCTTTCGTTGCACTAAATTTTAGCATTTACTTGTTTTAAGTTCAATTCCCTATCTTCAAACAATAATCTGATTTGGATTTGAGTAGGAGCGTTTCCATTATTTAAAACACAAACAAGCCTTGTTTCAATATTTGGTTTAAATTGTCTCCCATCAATTGAATCTTGTAACAGTGGATGTTGTAGGATACGATTGCGTATTTCTTCATGAGGAATTGAACCCCAGCAAATAACTGGCTCAGCTCTTTCGATAATCATTCTAGGAATATATTCAGGTGCAAATTGTTCTGGTGAAATACATAATCCTCCGTTTTCTTTGAAAGAATTTAATAATCGGTTAAAAATAGCACTTGGCTCCCCATTGCATTTGATTCCATAAAATCCAATTAAGTCACCAACTTTTTTAGCAATATCTGACTTATTATTGTCTATAAATCTAGATAATTCTTCATTTTCAGGAAGCCCTTGTCTCCTTTGATAAATACCCTGCCAATTATCTTGATTTCCTTCATAATTTGCACAATTACTTTTTCTTCCTATGTCGTATGGCAGTCCTTCTATAGGATTTTTTGTATGTGCCGCATAATATCTTCCAGCTCTATTTCGCGTATTATTATTTTCTCCCCCGATAAGTTGAATCGAAGAACCACAAGTTGGACACAATGCGTACTTACTGCCATTTTGATAATATAGTGATTCTTTATTTGTTCTCTCTTCAAACTCATCAATATGATAAGTTCCACCATTGATTAATTTAAAATATTTCATCGCTATTACCTCAATAAATAATCCGTCTAATCTTATTATACCATCGATTTTTCATATTGTGAGAACCTGAAATATAAAAACGAAGAATACCATCTCTTCTCAATTTCTATTGTGTCAGTATTATTGAATATAATATTTTTATAAAAAGATTTTCATATTATTTCTAATATATTTTAAATAAAGACTAAGTCTTTTTTTGCTTTTCTCTATTTATTTGTATCTATTGAAATGCTAGAACTAGAAATTTCATCTTGTCTAGTATTTTAGAGAATCCAAAACGCAGTTCAATAATATGCACTATTTTTTCTTGAACAAACGGATGTAGTCCTGTTTACTATGAATAATATCTGATACAAAGACAGCTTTTCTATCCTCTAAAATATGATAGAAGGCTAGGTAATCGCCTAAAATGATGCATCTGGTTTTGTGGGGTGGGTATATAATAACTCCTATTCTTTCATCAGCATCAAATCCTGCTTCTGGGAAAACTTCAAGACGCTCCAAACCATAAAGAATATTCTTAACTGTGTTTGCTCCAGCCTGTTCTGAAAAGTAGTTAGCTGAGATATAATCTTTAATACCTCTTAGCTGTTCTTGTACCGTTTCAGAGATAATAAGGCTATATGAGTTCTCGTTAAATTCCAAGGTTAGCCCTCACTTCATCAATGCTGTAAGTTCTTCCATGTTCTAAATCGTCAAAACTACGGGCAATTTCAGCACGTAACCCTGATAGAAGTTCTTCTCTTTCTTTGTCTACTTGAGTTTCAAATGGCAAGGCTTTATTTTCTACAATGTGTTCTAAAAACAAGTTAAAACTAGCTGTCATATCAAGATTTTGCGCTGTGATAATAGCTTTAGCTTTCTCTAACAAGTCTCTGTTAGTCTTAAAGTTTACCTGTGTGTTTTTTTCTAAAACATTCATAGTAGTACCTCCTTTTAGACTATTATATCACTTTAAACTATACAGGTCTAGTCGCGTATAGATACTTATAGCTGTATGCTTAAAAGCTATTGTAAAATGTAAAAAAGCACTAAGGGAGAGCGTCCCAAAGTGCTTAATATCAAGGCTCTAAAGCCTATCTTATTCAATAAAATATTACAACATCTTGTTGTAGAATTCAACGACAAGTGCTTCGTTGATTTCTGGATTGATTTCATCGCGTTCTGGCAAGCGAGTCAATGAACCTTCCAATTTCAGCATCGAATGATACGAATGCTGGACGTCCAAGAGTAGCTTCTACTGCTTCAAGGATAGCTGGAACTTTCAATGATTTCTCACGAACTGAGATCACTTGACCTGGAGTTACGCGGTATGATGGGATATCAACGCGTTTTCCGTCAACAAGGATGTGACCGTGGTTTACGAATTGACGAGCTTGACGACGAGTAGTCGCAAGACCAAGACGGTAAACAACGTTATCCAAACGACGTTCCAAAAGAAGCATGAAGTTGAAACCTAGGATTCCGCCTTTGATTTTTGTAGCTTGTACGAACAAGTTACGGAATTGTTTTTCACCTACACCGTAAGTGAAACGAAGTTTTTGTTTTTCAGCCAATTGCAAACCGTATTCTGACAATTTAGAACGGTTGTTTGGTCCGTGTTGTCCTGGTACGTAGTTACGACGTGCCAATTCTTTACCTGTACCTGTAAGTGAAAGGCCAAGGCGACGAGCTTGTTTCCAAGATGGTCCTGTATAACGTGACATGTGAATGTCCTCCTGATATAAATAATATTTAGGTGGAAATAGTCACTTAGAAAGCCCTGATTCGTGCAGATGCCCTTCGCCTAAACAGCCAAGGTTACTTATCATAAGACACCTGTTGACGAGCTTCATGCTTTCCTGCTGATATTTCGCACAAGATCCATTCTACCATGAATGGCTAGATTTGTAAAGGGGTTTTAAGCTTTATTTTCACTGCCAGAGAGATTGAGAAGGAGGGTAAAGGTGCTTCCTAGACCGTACTGGCTGCTGACTGTAATTTCCCCACCCAATTGATGGGCCAATTCACGCGCAATCGCAAGCCCTAAGCCATGACCACCTGTTTTCATGTTACGCGAAGTTTCTACACGATAAAGGCGTTTGAAAATATTCTCCAAGTCCTCTGGAGCAATACCCTGCCCCTCATCGGTCACACTGATTAAAAAGCTGGTTCTTCTCCAGCTTAGCCACCACTTCCAACTTTGTCCCTGGAGCAGAGTATTTAAAAGCGTTATTGACCAAATTCACCAAGATACGAGAAAGCTTGGCATAATCTCCTTCAATCCGGGCAGACTCTGGAATTACCTGCAAATGGACATCTCGCTCCTCCTGCTCAATCAAGAACTGAAATTCACTCATGCACTCAATCAAGAGCTGGTCCAGAAAAAAATGCTGTCCTTGCTGGCAGTTTCCACCTGATTTCTAGCTGTGTTTAGGGTCAAAAAAATTCAACTCTTCAACCAGTTTATTAAGCCTTTCCGTCTGACGCCCAATGGTTGCTAGATAATGCTCCTGTTCTCCTTCCTTAATAACCCCATCCAAAATCCCTTCCACTGTCGCTTGAATCGAAGTAATGGGAGTCTTGATATCATGCGATAGCTGGGCAATCATCAAGCCCTTTTCTCGTTCGCTTTCTTCCAAGGAATCAAAGGTCGCCTGCAAATCATGGGACATTTCATTGAAAGCTTGGCCTAATTGCTGAAATTCTACAGGTCCTTGAACCTCCAGATTTGAAGGAAAATCCTTGTCCGCTACTCGCTTGGCATGCTCCTTGAGTTTGCCCAACGACGTAAATACCGGCGACAGGAGAAAAAGACTAATCCCAGCACCGACCAGGCTGGCAACGATGGTCATCCCAAGCAAAAAGTAAATCTCGCTTTTCGCAATCAGCATTTTTTGAACAGCCCAAAAAACCACGATAATCGTTAGAAGTGTTGAAGTGACATACCCCACTAAAATATAACTTTTTAATTTCATTAACTACCTCGTGCTTTCTCAATTTTGTATCCCAAGCCCCAAACGGTTTTGATGGTGGGTGATTCTGAACTAGCATGTTTAGCCAACTCCTGTCGAAGAGCATGAATATGAACATTCAAGGTATTGGTATCATCTACATAGTCTTCCTGCCAGACCTTTTCATAGAGGTCTGTCTTAGAAAAAACGCGCTCTGGATTGCTGGCTAGAAGCCAAAGAAGTTCGAAGGATTTGACTGTCAAATCAAGCGCCACATCTCCGACTTGGACCTCATGACTACCGTGATTCATCCGTAAATCCCCGAGACTGACGACTTCTGTCTCACCTCCACGATGAAGGCGACGCAAGATATTGTGGACACGCAAAACCAGTTCACGAGGGCTAAAGGGCTTGGCAATAAAGTCATCTGCCCCTAAGCTCAGGCCATAAATCTTGTCCTGCTCGCTAGTCTTAGCCGTGATAAAGAGAAAAGGCTGATCCGGAGATTGATACTGGACTTCGCTAATCAAATCATAACCATCCATCCGAGGCATCATGATATCTGTAATAATCAAATCAATCGATTTTCGATTGAAGATTTCCAAGGCCTCTACTCCATCATGAGCCACCAAAACCTGATATCCTGACTGAACCAGATAACGTTGATGAATATCTGTGATTTCTACCTCGTCGTCAACGAGTAAAATTGTCTTTCCCATCTGTCTCTCCTTTGAAAAAAACAGTGCTATACCACAATAGTATAACACTATTTTAATCTCTTTACGAACATTCTAATCGATATCTGGATTTTTCAAATCCTAGATAGAAAGTCTGTAGCTAGACTAGTCATTTTCCTCTTTTTTAGCTTTCAAACCTAGACCACCTAACAGTCCTGCTAAGGCGAGTCCAAAGAATCCAAGAGTAGCCATTGATGTTTGGGCTTCACCAGTATATGGAAGCATGTCTTTTTTGTCTTTCATTTGATCAGCCATCATTGGACTTGATACCTTGTTATTAGATGCCATCTTGCCTTCATCAGACATTTTGCTTGAGGCTGCTGGAGCTTGATCTTGTTTCATGCTTGGTGTTGCCATAAGCTGGCTAGCATTCATGGTTTTATCCTGCTCTTTGTTAGGCATCATCTTATCCTGACTAGCAGCTGGCATTTGAGATTTCATCTCATCTTGATTGGCACTTGGCATTTGAGCGTTCATCTTGGACACATCTTGATGACTATTCATCATTGGAGCCGGCATAGCTGAACCATTAGAAGATGGGACGAAACCTGACTGCATCGGAATCAGAGACTGATGTCCATTCAAGTTTACTGTCAAATCTTTTGTCGCTACAAGATTGCTCAAATCAGCCTTGCCATCTTTGGCACCGTATACTTTAATAGTGGCTTTATAACTTTGAGTGCCGTTTTGTTTCAACAAGTCAAGAAGCTCTTTATCAGATTTACCTTGAGTCCCTGCCAAATCCACTTCGTAGAAGTAAAGGCCTTTGCCCAATTTTTCTACTGGTGGGAGGGCAGGATTTTTGGCTGAACCATTGTCGGACCATGGAGCCTTGTCGGATGCTTTCAAAATCAAACGAGTCAACATACCGTCACCAGCGAAGAATTCATATGGAATAACTTGGTTGACACCAGCTGTGAATGGGCCTGGGAAGTTGGCTTTATCCAAGTATGTAGCTGGAACGTCTACTGTGTCTTTGGTATTGTCAGCCACGCCTTTTTGAACTTCGGCTGGAGTAGTTAAGCCATTCAAGTTGACATCCAAATCTTTAGTCGCTACGAGGTTGCTCAAATCGGCCTTGCCATCTTTAGCGCCGTACACTTTGATAGTTGCTTTATAGCTTTGAGTGCCGTTTTGTTTCAACAAGTCTAACAAATCTTTATCAGATTTACCTTGAGTGCCTGCCAAGTCCACTTCATAGAAGTAAAGACCTTTGCCCAATTTCTCTACTGGTGGGAGGGCGGGATTTTTAGCTGAGCCGTTGTCTGACCATGGAGCCTTGTCAGAAGCATTCAAGATAAGGCGTGTCAACATACCGTCACCAGCGAAGAATTCATATGGAATAACTTGGTTGACACCAGCTGTGAATGGACCAGGGAAGTTGGCTTTATCAAGGTAGCTAGCTGGAACATCTACTGTGTCTTTAGTGTTGTCGGCTACTCCTTTTTGCACTTCAGCTGGGGTAGTCAAGCCATTCAAGTTCACTGTCAATTCTTTAGTCGCTACGAGATTGCTCAAGTCTGCCTTGCCATCTTTAGCACCGTAAACTTTGATAGTAGCTTTATAACTTTGAGTGCCGTTTTGTTTCAAGAAGTCAAGAAGCCCTTTATCTGACTTGCCTTGAGTTCCTGCCAAGTCCACTTCGTAGAAGTAGAGACCTTTGCCCAATTTTTCTACTGGTGGAAGAGCAGGATTTTTAGCTGAGCCGTTATCTGACCACGGAGCCTTGTCTGAAGCCTTCAAGATAAGGCGAGTCAACATACCGTCACCAGCGAAGAATTCATACGGAATGACTTGGTTGACGCCAGCTGTGAATGGACCTGGGAAGTTAGCCTTGTCCAAGTAAGTGGCTGGGACATCTACTGTGTCTTTGGTATTGTCGGCTACGCCTTTTTGAACTTCAGACTGGGGTGGTTGCTGGTTGAGCTTCACTTTGCTTCACGGTCTTGTCCAGAAACTGTAGGTGCGGGATTTATCGCAGGTTTAAGCGCATCTTCTGTTTGTTTATTAGATTCTGGTTTTGCTTGCACTTCTTCTTTTGGCGCTACCACTTGGTCTTTATCAGCTACATTCACTTTTTCTGGAGAGCTTGTAGCATCCAAGCTTGCTTTAGGTGTTGAGTCTGCCTGTTCTGAAGGAAGAGCAGTATCGACTGCTTCTTTGAGAACTTCTACTGGTAAGTCACTCTTTTTCACTCACCGAAGTCGCATCTGGTACGACTTGAGCAGGGGTTGGATTGACCACATCGGCACGTACAGAACTTGGTTGACCAACTAGGACAAAGAAGCCACTGGCTACAACAACTGAGGCAACACCGACACTGAGACGGCGAATAGACCAACGAGTATATCTTTGATTTGGATTGAATTTCATAGGATTCTCCTTAGAGTTTTTCTTTATTTGATGACTCTAGTATAATCTCCTAAAATTAAAAAAAGGATTAAGAAAAAAAGTTAAAAATTTTTTTCTTAAATCCCTCTTATAAAAATACTTATATTAATTAAATCCATAAACAGATTTGGTGATTTGATAGACGACATTGGACAGTTTGCGAGCTGGCAGGACCGAATGTTTGGTCAAACGACTCAACATGGTCTTTACGAATGGCCTGAAAAGACCTCTGGATTTTCCTGCTGAATATAGGTCCACAGCTCCCGTTTTTTGGCAAGATGCTCTGCTGTGCCTGCTCGGTTGAGTAGGGCACTGGAAATCACCGTCGTAATCTCAATATGATTCAACAGATATTCTCGCATTTGGGGATGACTCACTTTGGATAAATCAAGCTGATCTACCAAGAGTCGATTGACCTTGAGTTGCTGGTCAATGCGCTTAATCATCACTTGCTCATTGACAGACTGGTCCTCACGCCCAATCAAATAACGATAGAAATCGACAGGCAGATAGTACATGGTCTTGACCTGCTGAAGGGGGGTAAAGACAAAGAGATTATCGACATAAAAGGTATGCTCAGGCAGTTGGAACTGGCTCGCTCGCAACAAATCTGTCCGATAAATCAGCGAGTGCATCATGATATACTGGCCTTTTGAGAAATTTCCGACCTGATCCCAGCCAAAAATCTGCTGGACAGGCAAGACGGACTCGTAACTCATACTCTTCTTACGAGACTGGCCTTCCTTTTCATAGACAAAATTGGTCACAAAGGCATCAACCTCTTGACCCCTCACTCTCTAGTTCCTGCAAGGTTTCCAAAAATTTTTCAGATAGGCACGAGGATCTACCCAGTCATCACTATCAACCACTTTAAAATAACGCCCAGAAGCCTCCGCCAAGCCGCGATTGACCGCACCCCCATGGCCTTTATTTTCCTGATAGATGGCTCTAACGATGTTAGGATACTTGCTGGCTAAACGCTCAGCGATTTCCTGAGTCTGGTCCTGAGAACCGTCATTGATAATCAAAATCTCAACTTGCTCACCACCAATCACTAGCGACTCCACGCAGTAATGAAGATAGGTAGCGGCATTATAGCTAGGAATGGCGATAGACAATAACTTCATAATCTACTCCTTTAGGGGACTGATTTTTTCTTATACTCTTCGAAAATATCTTCAAACCGCGTCAACGTCTCCTTGCCGTAGGTATGGTTACTGACTTCGTCAGTTCTATCCACAACCTCAAAACAGTGTTTTGACCTGACTTCGTCAGTTCTATCCACAACCTCAAAACAGTGTTTTGAGCAGCCTGCAGCTAGTTTCCTAGTTTGCTCTTTGATTTTCATTGAGTATTACTCTCTCTTGTCACTTCTTTCTATTTTACCATAAAGTCCAGCTTCTGAAGGACTTTTATTAGAATATAGTTAATTGAAACAAGAACAAGACAAAAGAGCCTCAAAAAAAGTATTACAACTTGGTAATACCTTTTTGAGGTGCTTTTTGATATGAGCCCATGTTTTCTTAATAGGATTGTACTCAGGTGAGTAGGGAGGAAGTGGTAAAAGTTTATGCCTAAATTCTTCACATAAGAGCTCTAGCTTACCCATTCTATGGAATCTTGCATTATCCATAATAATAACTGATGGTGTGTTTAATGTTGGTAAGAGGAACTTCTGAAACCAAGCTTCAAAAAAGTCGCTCGTCATCGTCTCTTCGTAAGTCATTGGAGCGATTAACTCACCATTTGTTAGCCCTGCAACCAAAGAAATCCTCTGATATATTCTTCCAGATACTTTACCTCTTATTATCTGACCTTTTAATGAGCGACCATATTCTCGATAAAAATAAGTATCAAATCCTGTTTCATCAATATAAACAGGTGCTAAGTACTTCTCTAAAACAATAAGGTAAACTTTTTGAGTGCTTTGAAACATTGATATAATCGTATTGATTAACATTTTTGAGGCAACCGACCTTGTCAGGTTGTAGCCACATTTGTAAGCGACTAAAGTCGCAACAACTGTGTCAATTGCACCAATTAAGTAAGAAAGTATAAAAAGAATACACCGAAAGGTGCTCTGTATAAGTATAGTAATTCTTTCGAATTAACGTTTACTAAATTGTGATGCTTTTACGAGCTTTTTTTAAGACCTGGTTGGGGCACCACTTATTTCATCTAATTTCAAAGTGCTTTTAAAACCAATGTTTTTCATTAGTTTTTCGGAAAAATAAAACTTTCAACCAATTTCAATCACTTTCATTAAAATAAGGTAAACTTTCATAAAAAAATAAGCAAAAATCGAACCAGAATATCAAAAGTTTCCCTTATATAAAATTTTTCCATATATACTAATTTGTTTCCATTCATTAGAAAAGAGAACCACTGCTCTCTTTCTTTTTATCTATTATATTTTCGTTTCCCTACCAAAGCGAGAAGACCAAGACTTGCCCCAAGTAATGATAGGAGATTCGATTCTTTCATTCCAGTGTTTGGAAGTTGTTTCTTAGATTCTGCTTTTGCATTTGTAGCCTGTGCAGGAGCTTGATATGTTTTATCGTCTTTAGTTCCTACCGTTACTTTCTCTGCTTTGTAATCCACAACATTCCCTTTACCATCTACAACTGGTACTGGTTTATACCCCAAGGATTCAAGCTCTTTACGTTTTACTTCAAGGTCAGCTAAACGTTTAGCTTCTACTTGTGCGCTATACAAGGCAAAGAGTTTGTCATAAGCCTCTTGGTCGAGTTTCTGTTCTTTCAACAACTCGTCAAGGATAGCTTGTGCCTCTTTCAAAGCAGTTACTTTCTCTTTAAGAGTAGTTTCTTTTTCAGAAAGGACTTTCTTAGCTTTAGCAAGGTTAGGCTCTGCATTGAGCAAGTTTTCAAGGTCAGCCTTGGCTTGTTCAAGCTTCTTAGTAGCTTGTACTACTTTTTCTTTAGCAAGTTCAAGATTATTTTCAGCAGTCTGCACCAGTGCTTTGAGTTCAGCCAATTTATCTTGTTCAGTTGCTAGGTTGTTCTTAGCATTAGTAAGGTTAGCTTCTTTTTGAGCAAGGACATTCTTAGCATTAGTAAGATTTTCTTGTTTTATTTTCACATCAGCAGTCAAAGCCTCCAGTGCTTTCTCAGCACTTTCTAAGCGCTTGTTAGCATTAGCAAGGGTGTCTTGTGCCTTTTCAAGATTGCTTTGAGCAGTCGGTGTTTTCAAAGGTGTGTCTTTAAGAGCATCCAATCGTTTTTGAATTGTTTCCTGCTCACCTTTAGCTCTGATATTTGCAATCGAAGCACTTGTCTTTTCACGCTGTGCCTGAGAGTTTTCAGTCTGAGCAGTCAATAAGGCAGAATTTGCAGCATTATAGGCTTTTACAATGCTTTCTGATGTATTATTGTTAGGTACTTCAGTCTTATCTAGCTTGTTGCCAGATACTTGTTTGTCTGATACAGTAAAGAAATGAGCGCTAGTTCGTCCAGTACTACTAGACAGTCCTAATGCAAATACTCTTTGTTTGCCCCTTGGCTAGTCAATCCCGTAATACTTTGAGCATGTAACCACTCCCAACCATTAAATAGCAATCCAGAAATACTTTCATAAACCCATTTTTTAGCATCATCCATTGTATGAATTTTATCACCATTATTGATACTACTTAAATTTTCTAAAGCTTGTCCAGATTCATCATCAATAGCAGGTAAGCCATACTCACGTGCAATCCGATTAATAAGCTTGTTATGATGTCCTGCTTCGACTCGCCAATTATCTACCACATATCCTGCAGTAATTTTGTCTGAGACATCAATCATTCCCTTAGTTACAACTGTTTTTGGAGTTCCAAAACGTTCACGAATTTGGTTTATTAGACTATTTGCAAAATTTGAAAGTTCTATCTTTTGCTCATTTGTCAAATGATTAGCATCTACAGCAATTGTTTTATCACTAGGGTTGGATTTAAAATTGTTTAAATCAATATTAGATTGATTAACTTTCTTCAAATTTTCTTTAGCTTTCTCTCTATGTTCTTTCCACTTAGCACGTTCATTTGAAATGTTATAAGGATTATTTACATAGGATTTCAAAGCATTAACATAGTCATCTGTAACTTGGAAAGTGTTAATTGATTTATAGCGACCTTCAGCTAAGGTAAATGTATCCTGTGCTTTTTCAAGAGCAGTTTGTGTCTGACTTGCTTTATTTGTTGCGTTTGTCAAAGCAGTTTGAGTGCTTGCTACTACCTTACTAGCTTCTGTCAACTCTTTCTGAGCGCTTGAAATTGCGTCTGCACGTTTCTTGTCATCAGCCTTGGCTTGTGTCAAAGAATTTTCAGCGTTTGATACACTAATTTGTGCTTGTGCTTGCGCTTTTTCAGCGTTATCCTTTTCAGCAATAACTTTCGTTTGTCCTGTACCGTCAAGGATAGCTTGTGCGTTATCTACATTAGTCTGTGCGTCCTTAACTTCTTTTTCAGCACTTGCTACTTTGTCCTCAGACTTCTTAACTACGTTTTCTTGGTCTGCGACAACTTCTTGTGCTTTAGCAAGGTCATTTTTAGCATTTATCTCTTGCTTTTCTGCATCAGATTTACCATTTTCAGCACTAGCAACCTCTTGCTTTTGCTTTTCAATGTTTTCTGGTGTAGCTTTATCCTTGATTTCTTGTGCCTTATCTACTTCTGACTGAGCATTATTCTTCTCAGTCTGTGCTTGGTCTTTTTCGGTCTGTGCTTGGTCTTTCTTGGCTTTTGCTTCTTCTACTGCTTGGGTAGATTTATCAAGTTTATCCTTAGCCACGTCAACTTGTTCTTTAGTGACTTCCTTAGTAGGAACTTTCACTTCAGTTTTCTTAGGCGCTTCTTTCTCTACCAAAGCTGGTTCGATTTGAGCAGTTGTAGGTAATGGAAGCTCCACTGTATCTGCTTGAGCAGTTCCGATTGTTCCGACAAGACCAGTGGTTGCGATGGCAGAAATAACCGCACCCGTATACAATTTTTTAGCAGTACCATGACTATTTTCCGTAGTTTTTGACATCTATAAACTCCTTTGTATAATGCCCTATGCATTTTATTCAATATAGTACTATTCTACCATACTTTTCTCATTTTTGGATAGTTTATTATACTTATTTTTCAAGAAAATAGATAGTAAAATGGTACATAGTATGGAATATAATAAATTACAAAAGCATATCGCATTTCGAATACGTGAATGCAGAAAAGACCAAGGTTTAAGTCAGGAGAAATTATCTGAAATAGCTGGTCTAGGTGTTAAAGCGATTCAAAATATAGAAAACATGAAGTATGATTTTAAGATAAAAACTCTTGAATCCGTAATCAAAGCCCTAAATCTAACGGTCGAGGAGTTCTTCAATCTACAATCATTTGAATCAGATCGAGAAGATTCTTCTGAAGTACTTTTTGAAAACTTAATAAAATTACCCAAAGATAAGCAAGGAAAAATTATATCTTCATTTAATGAGATTGTAAAGAATATCAAATAAACCCAGCCAAAATAAATTTTGGTTGGGTTTATAGTAGATTGAAATAAGATTTGAACAAATCAATTAGAAAAATTAAATTAATTTCTAAAAATGTTTTAGCAGCTGTGGTGTACTATTCTAGACTCAATATGCTATAGTCAATTGAAACAAGAACAGGACAAAAGAGCCTTGTAAAAGGTATTGCAAGTTGGTAATACCTTTTTGAGTTGCTTTTTGATATGAGCCCATGTTTTCTTAATAGGATGGTACTCAGGTGAGTAGGGAGGAAGTGGTAAAAGTTTATGCCCAAATTCTTCACATAAGAGCTCTAGCTTCCCCATTCTATGAAATCTTGCATATCCATAATAATAACTGATGGTGTATTTAATGTTGGTAAGAGAAACTTCTGAAACCAAGCTTCAAAAAAGTCGCTCGTCATCGTCTCTTCGTAAGTCATTGGAGCGATTAACTCACCATTTGTTAGCCCTGCAACCAAAGAAATCCTCTGATAGCTTCTTCCAGATACTTTACTTCTTATTAACTGACCTTTTAATGAGCGACCATATTCTCGATAAAAATAAGTATCGAATCCTGTTTCATCAATATAAACAGGTGCTAAGTGCTTTAAACTATTAAAATTTTTCAGAAATAAGGCTACTTTTTCTGGGTCTTGTTCATAGTAGGTGTGATTCTTTTTTTTCGAGTGTAGCCCATAGCTTTAAGAGCATAGTGAATGGTAGTTGGGTACCAGCCAAATTCAGAGGCTATTTCAGTCAAATAAGCGTCTGGATTGTCAGTAAGATAGTTTTTAAGTCTATCTCTATCAACCTTTCTTGGTTTTGTTCCTTTTACTTGATGGTTTAGCTCTCCTGTTTTCTCTTTTAGCTTTAGCCAGCCATAAATGGTATTACGTGAGATTTGGAAAATGTGTGATGCTTCTGTTATACTACCTGTTCGCTCACAATAAGAGGGAACTTTTCTACGAAAATCTATTGAATATGCCATAAGAAGGTTATACCACATCATGTACTATTTTTGGTTCATTTTACTATATAAGGGTTTCTACCTCTATTTGCTATCTTGAACATCAAAAAAAGAGGGGATTCCCCTCCTTAGGAATTTAATTCTGCCAAGTCATCTAGATACTGGTTGTTAATGACTGCCAAGATATAGGAATCTGCTTTCAAGAGGTCATTAGGACCAAACTGGACATCCAAGGGTGAATTTTCTTGTTCACGAAATCCTAGGACATTGAGGTTGTATTTACCACGTAGATCCAGCTGGCTTAGGCTTTGACCTGCCCAAACACTCGGAATTTTCATCTCCACGATAGACACATTTTTATCCAGTTGAAAGACATCAACATTGTTATGAAAGAGAATGGTCTGCGCTAGGACTGCCCCATTTCATACTCTGGTGAGATCACTGAGTCGGCACCGATTTTTTTCCAGCACTTTCTTAGCTGTCTGGCTTTTTGACCTTGGCAATAACCCTTGGTACCCCCAAACTCTTACAGTGCATGACTGCAAGCACACTCGATTCCAGATTTTCCCCTGTTGCCACTACAACCGTATCACAGGTATCAATTCCTGCAGTTCTGAGGAGTTCCTCATCTGTAATATCGCCAACAACTCCACGCGCCAAAAACTGGCTCAAACTGATTGATGTGCTCGGCGTGGTCATCGATGGCAATGATATTCATATCTTGCTTGGCTAGGGCCATTAGGACACTACTCCCGAAAATCCCCAAACCTAAAATTCCAATCGTACGATCTGACATAGTTCTTCCTTTCTTATCCAATACTAATATCTGCTTTCATATACTGAATCAAATCTTTCTTATCAGGCTGGTAATCCGCTAGACTAACCAACAAGGTCAAGGGACCGATACGGCCAATAAACATGAGCACCATGACAATGCTGAGAGCTAGCTTGCCCAGTTCTGGCGTCAGATTTGCCGTTACCCCAACTGTCGCAAGAGCTGAAATGGTCTCAAACATGAGGTAGATAAATCGCGGTGTTCCTTCTGCCGTAATTCCCAGCAACATCAAGCCCAACAAGAAGGTCATCAAAAAGATAATAAAGACACTAAAGGATTTTTGGACTGTGCGAGCCTCAATGGTTCTCTGCGCAACATTGGCATGAGGTAAGCCCAGCAATTCACTACGTGCAAAGACCAGTAAGACGAAGAAAGTCGTAATCTTGAGCCCCCCAGCCGTTCCTCCAGGCGCCCCACCCAAAAACATCTGTAGGATATAGATAAACAAGGTCACAGGCCGAGCTTGGGTATAGTCAATAGAAGCAAAGCCAGCCGTTCTCATGCTGACGGTTTGGAAAAAGCTAACCAGCACTTTCTCTGGAACACTGAGATTGCCAATGGTTCCTGGATTGTGCCACTCCGTAAAGAGTGTGGATACTGTCCCAAACAGCAAAATTCCTGCAGTCAAGAAGAGGACCAACTTGGTGTGGAAACGCAGACGGCGTTTTTTTCTTCTTGTCAAACTGGGTTGCCAAGTCAAACCAGACCATAAAGCCAAGACCACCTGTGATAATCAAGCCAGCAATGACCAGATTGATCAAGGGATCCGTCTGAAAAAGCCACTAAACTGCTACTGCCGAAATTATCAAAACCAGCATTACAAAAAGGCTGAAATAGCTAAAAAAAGATAGAGGTGAAAATGCCTCGTCCCCAGCCAAACTCAGGAATAAAACGGAAACTTAGTAGAAAGGCACCCAAACCCTCCACCAGAAAGTCGTCAAAAAGATGGACCGCATAAAGGCCTTCAGCGAGCGAGTCTCCCCATAACTAAAGCTCTCCTGAATGGTTTCACGACTGCGAAGACTAAGCTTTTGCTTCCCCTGAATGTAAAAGACCCCGATAAAGGTCATGAGCCCCAGACCACCGATCTGTATCAAGAGCATACAAATCAACTGACCCCAGACATTATAGGTAGTAGCCACTGGTTGCGTAAAAAGGCCAGTCACACAGACCATAGACACCGTCGTAAAAAGATGGTCAAAATAAGTAGCCTGCGAACCACTTGCCTGAACAAAAGGTAAACTCAAAAGAAGAGAGCCTATAAAAATAACTCCAGCGAAACTCAGAAAAATCCGACGAGCTGGCGAAAGTCCGCCCAAGGCTCTTTCAATTTTTTTAACAAATAATTTGAATAACATACATCCATTGTACCATAAAAAGAAGGAGAGTAGCTATATCTGAGAAGTTATCTCAAGGCAGAGTTCCAAGGCCTTCTCGAAAGCTTCTGAACCCCAGTCACGACTGTCGTACTGGTCCAAGTCTGCTAAGGAATCAGCTGTGAACAACAACTCTCCCCAGAGAACCCCACGCAGCTGAGCTACTGCCGCAAGCGCAGAACACTCCATCTCCACAACAGCACAGCCTTCTTCCTTACGATAAGACACCTTTTCAGCCGTTTCTCGGTAAAAACCGTCTGTCGTCCAGGTCATGACTTCTTCATAAGGAATCCCTCTGGCTTCCAAAACCTGCTCAATCGCAGTAATAGCCTCTGGCTGCATTTCCATATAACGAGAAGCTGCCACATAGTGATAACTAGCTCCTTCATCTCGCAGAGCCCGAACAGGTACTAGAAAGGCATTTTCCTCTATATCAGCTAGGACACCACAGGTCCCAGTCGAGATAATCTGCTCCACACCATAGCCAATCAACCAATCCATAAACTGGGCTGCTGGAGCTGAACCGACAGGAGACTGAGCCAGACAAATCTCCTCGCCCTTGTAATTGATAACATAGACTGGATAGGACTTAGTAGCAGAAACAAATTCGCCAACACAGTCCGCCCCTACTTCCCTTGCATAGCGGTCAATCTCCTCACCTAAAAAAGCATAGACACACTTCTTGGGCAAGTGCAAGTCCAGCCCCTCGTGATTAGGCATGATGACCGCCTGAGGGTTGTCATCAAACTCTAAAATAGGAATCGCATGTTTCTGAATCATAACCTACCTCCTCTAATTTTGTACTATTGTATCAAAAGCAGACAGAGTGTCAAGTAGGGGGCTGATAAACTGAGGAGAAAAAAGCATCCCAGTTTGAACTGCACCCCAAAAGTTAAATTTTTTCTGTCTAACTTTTGGGGTGCAGTTCACTTTTTAACCAGCTTTTTTTACTTCACAACAAGCTCATAACGTGTCTTGCTTGTGAAGGTTTGACCGGCTTTGAGAATGACTTGGTCTTTAAGGTCACTGTGAATGGCATCTGGCAACGCTTGCGCTTCAAGGGCAATCCCATTGTGCTGTACCATTGGATGACCTCCTATGATGACACTCTCATCCACAAAGTTTGCTGTGTAGACCACAAAGCAAGGAGCTTCTGTCTTGAAAAGCAGGAAGCGACCTGAGTTTTGGTCATAAAGGAAACCAGCATTGTCATGACCTGCAGGAAGGGCAAATGGATGGTCCAAACCAGACACCAGCTGGATTTGCTCATCTTCTTCTGCAAAGATATCCTTCAACAAGGCACCATTGTAGATGTGTTTGACCACATCACGATTGGCATCTGGAGTTTTGGCAGGAACACCGTCAGGAGCGATTGGATAAATTCCCTCTGTGTTTAGCTGGAAGACATGACGGTCAATCGTCTGCGTGAAATCACCAGACAAGTTGAAATAGCTGTGGTTGGTTGGATTGACCAGCGTATCCTGATCTGTTGTTACCTTGTAGCTGATTTCATAGGCACCAGTTTCTTCCAAGTGGTAGCTGATCCAGATCTTGAGGTTACCAGGGAATCCTCCTGTCCCATCTGTACGCTCTGTGTAGAGGGTCAAGCCATGGTCGCTCACCTCGACCAATTCAAACAAGCTGGAATCCCAACCAGTTGAGCCACTATGGTTACAGTTGCTAGCATTGTTGACTTCAAGATTATAAGCCTTGCCATTGAGCTCAAAGGTCGCACCTGCGATACGGCCTGCCACAGGACCTACACTAGCTCCATGCTTGGGACTATTGCCTACATAGCTATCAAAATCATCAAAACCCAAGATAACATTGGCAAAATTTCCAGCCTTGTCAGGTGTGACATAGCGCAAGATGGTCGCACCATAAGTCATAACCTCAAGCTGGTAGCCACCGTCCGTCTCAAATCGATAGGCCAAAACATCTTGTCCCTCAACATTTCCAAATACACGCTCTGTGTATACTTTCATTCTGTTCTCCTTTTACTATTTCTCTCAAGCAAACAAACCATAGAAAGCCTACTGACAATCTATGGTTTATCTGATAGTTTACAAATCCTCTTGTCAAGAATTCATAAATATTGTCTTACTTTTGATATTCGTGGATGATAACACCTTGTACCACACGATTTACTGTACCTGTAGGAGACGGTGTATCAGGTTTATTTTCTACCTTGAGTGAAGTCAATAGGGCAAAGAGTTGGGCATAAACAATGTAAGGAAAGACACGGTAAATATCATTCAAGACACCACCACAACCAAGAGCCACTTCTTTGACATTTTCAAGGTCAAAGGCTTGATCACTCAAAAGCACAACACGACGAGCAATCTGGTCACCAGCAACTTCACGAACCAAGTCCAAGTCATACTTACGAGTGTAGTCTGTTGTTGTACCAAATACCAAAACAACTGTATTTTCGTTGATAAGAGATTTTGGACCGTGACGGAAGCCGACTGGACTTTCATACATGGTCGCAACTTGACCAGCAGTCAGTTCCAAAATCTTGAGCTGAGCTTCATGAGCAAGGCCAAAGAAAGGACCAGCACCTAGATAGATGACACGGTTAAAGTCTAGGTCAACAAGTTCTTTGACATCTTCTGCATTGTCTAGAACTTTACGGGCAAGACTAGACACAACTTCAAAACGTTCAGCTTTCACAGCAAATTCTGTAGGATCAAAGACCAAGAGAGCTGTTAACATCATAGACGTAAAACTTGAAGTCATGGCAAAGCCTGCATCATTAGAGGCAGCCGGTTGCAAAAGCAAAAGATTGCGGTCATCACCATGGGCTTGAAGAGCCAACTCACCATCCGCTGCACAAGTAATCGTCACTTGATAAAGCTCATCCACCAAGGCTTTGGCCAAGTCAACAGTCGCCACACTTTCAGGCGAATTCCCACTACGAGCAAAAGATACAAGGACAGTCGCCACATCTTTTTTCAAATAGGTTGCTGGATTGGCAACGATATCTGTGGTCGCAATAGCATTGAAATTCCATTTGCGTTCGTCATAGACTTCCTTAAAGTAAGGTAGCAAGGTATCTCCCACATAAGCAGAAGTTCCAGCACCTGTCAAGATAACCTTGATATAGTCATGTTTATCAGCAATCCTTTGTAGGAAGGCTGCAATTTCTTCACGCTTTGCTTGATAAGATTCAAAAGCTTCTTTCCATACATCAGGCTGTTGGTAGATTTCACGTGTAGTGATTTCTGCACCCAATTCGAGCAAGTCTTCTTTTGTATAATGTAGCATTGAATTCCTCTTTTTCTATTAAATATGGGAATGGGAGTAAGCCCCATTCCCATGTATATTCTATATAAAATGCTCTAACGATTTTCACGTTGTCACATGAATTGAATCGAGTTCCAACTAAAATCTTTGGGAAAAAGACCGATTATCGTCGGAGCATCGCTCCATCCTCCTATCGCCTATTTTCCCTGTGATTTTCACGTTGTCACATCTTATTCATCTTCGTCATCATCGAAGCCCGCTAACAGGTCATTAACTTTCACAATACTTTCTGCAGCACGGTTCTTATAGTCCGCATCTGCACCTGTAAGGCTCGCATTGATAAATTCAATCACCATTGGCAGATTCATCCCTGCGTAGAGTTCGATGTCACGACCTTCCATAATCAAACGGCTTACCACGTTACATGGTGTTCCACCGAGAAGATCCGCAAAGACTAGGAAATCATCCAAGCCTTCAATAGCTGCTTCAAATTTTGCAGTAAATTCTTCTGGGCCATCTTCTGGAAGAAGAGCTACTGTATGAATATTATCTTGTGGCCCCATGATCATTTCAGTGCTACCTTTAAGTTCTTCACAGAAGCGACCATGACTCACCAAAATTAATGATTTAGCCATAAATTATGCGCCCATTCCAAGTACAAATTTACCAAAGGCAGAAAGAGCCAAAGCAAGTACGATAATAATACCGATAGCTTTAGTAGAGTTCATACCTTTCTTACCAAGCAACCAGAAGATAAAGGCAGTAAAGATTGCTGGAAGCAAGCGTGGGAAGATTTGGTTCAAGATGTCTTGGAAGTCAATCATCTTTTCACCGATTGCCCATTTGTAAGAAATTTCAAAGTTGATCATTGTTGCTACAAGAGCACCCATCATGAAGACACCAAGTACAGATGCAGCGTCAATCAAAGCTGTCAGGTACTTTGCATGTTGTTGATAAGGTTAACCCCTTCTTTGTAGGCAAATTCCAACTGTTTCCAACGGAAGATGTCATAAGCAACTGCAACTGCGATCCAAAGAAAGATACCCCAAGGTTGACCACCGATAGCCATAGTTGCTGCGATAGATCCCATGATAGCAGGTACAAGTGAACCAAAGATTGTATCTCCAAGAGGAGCAAATGGTCCCATCAAACCTGTCTTGATACCATTAACGGCATCTTTTGAACCTACACCATCTTTTTCTTCCATGGCAAGGTCAAAACCAGCGATAATGGTGTGGAAGAATGGTGAAGTATTGAAGAATTGAGTATGAACTTTCATCATTTCTTTCAATTCAGGGGTTCCATCACCATACATTTTACGCAATTGAGGCAAGATCATGTACAGGTAACCAGAAGCTTGCATACGTTCGTAGTTCCAACCCAATTGGAAAGTAAACAAGCTACGTTTGTTGATTTGATTAAAATCTTCTTTTGTAAGTTTGTAATTAGAATTCGTCATCTTCGATTTCCCCACTTTCTGATGGTGTAGAAGGTGCTGCTACAGCTACTTTTTGGCTATTTTTGAAGTGAAGCACTGCAAGGAAGATACCTACGATAGAGATACCAATCATAGACAAACCTTTGAAGTTGTTCACAAAACCAATTTTTTCAGCAACATCTTTCGGTAGAGTACCTACGATACCAGCAACAGCGCCACCAAGACCTGTTACGTATGAGTAAAGAACAGTCAACATAGCTGTCAAACCAAATCCCATTGCAAGGTAGTGAAGGTTACGTTTAACTGGAAGGTAACGAAGCAAGATTGCAAATCCAAGACCTGGAAGCATACGTCCTGCGAGTGTCAAACCATCTGCAACCCATTGGTATTTTGTAACGAAATCTACTACGTGTTGTACAAATTCACCACCAAAGGCAAGCGCAAAGAAGACTGGAAGGGCACGAGATAAAGCCCAAGGAATCGCACCAAGCAAGTAGTTGCGTTCAATACCTTTATAGTCAAAGCGTTCGATTGCAGCATCCACACGGTGAGCAAAGAAAGTAGTTGTCATACGTCCAAGAACGTCGAAGTAAGTCAAGAGAGTTGCTACTGGCACAGCGATTGTTGTAATCGCAAGCGCTGTATCAATTCCTTGTGAAACAGAGAAAGCTGTCGCAAGAACCGCACCAGAAGTTGCGTCGATACGAGAAGCACCACCGAAGGTACCAACCCCAAGAACGAACAATTGCAAGTTACCACCGATAAGCAGACCAGTAGTCACATCTCCCATGATTAAACCAGTAATGAAACCAGCAAATACAGGGGAACCTGCAGATGAAACGATCGTCAACTCATCACAGATTTGATAAGCTGAGTACAAAGTGAGAAGTAAAATTTGCCACCATTGTATCATAACAATGACCTCCTAAAAATTTTTTCCTATTTTAATAAGCTCAAAAAGTCTGAAATTGGATCATTTGGAACCATTTGAGCAGTAAGTTTAACACCTTTTTCTGCTAGTTTGTGGAAGTCTTCCACATCCTTGTCTACTACGTTGATAGAACGTGTAATAGAACGAGTTTCTGGTGTTTGAGACATATTCCCAACATTAAGGGTTTCAAGTGGTACACCTGCTTCTACCAAACCAAGGAAGCGGTCTGGTTTACGAGCCACGATAAAGAGACGTTGGCTATCGTATTTTCCAGCAAGAATATTGGCTGCCGCTTTTTCAATTGGCAAAATACTCAATTTCACACCTGGTGGTGTCGCAAGTTTCAAACCACTCTTTTCAACGTCGTTGTTGACAACTTCGTCATCTACAACCATAATACGTGAAACGTTTAGTTTTCCAGCCCATAGATTGGCTACTTGTCCGTGGATCAAACGTCCATCGATACGGCATCCTACAATTGTCATAAATTTTCCCCCTTTATGTGTTTTAGTGTAGGTTTACGAGTTAAATGAATCTCTTCTTTATATTGGCCCTCTGTTTCAAAGATGATGATGCGGTTGGCACCTTCCTTGAGATAACTATGAGGGATATAAAGCGAGAGGGTTGGGCCGACGTTCCAAAAACGTCCTAGATTCAGCCCATTGACAAAGGCAACTCCCTTACCAAACTCAGACAAGTCTAAGTAAGTATCTTTTGGCTCTTGGACTGTAAAGTCATAAGCATAAAAGGCTGGTTGTCCTTCGGTCCATCCTTTTGAAAAATCAATTTTCTCAGGATTGTCTAGTGGGAGTGGATAGTGTTTCCAGTTTAGTAAGAAGTGCAAATCCTTACAAACCCCTGTCCGAATTCCCTTACGTTGCGTATCCGCTAAGAACTTATGCCCATAGTTGACACGTCCCATATTTTCTATCAAGATATCCAACCTAGATAGCGCTTTCTTTTCGCCTTGATAAAAAATATCTTCCCCAATCTCTGTCTGATATTGGGTTTTGACCCATTGACCATCGACATAAAGCTGAGCCCTATCTCGACCGTCAATGATACGAAGTCTTTCTTCTTCTGCATCCCAGTTTGTTTCTGTTCGATAGAGTAGATAGCCATAGCTTTGTCCCAACTCCTCCATCTTTTTAGGATAGAGGCTTTCTACTGGACTAGATAAGCTATCCAAGGTTTCAAACAAGGAAACTTTTTCAACTAGTGGAATAGCATCCAACTCCATACTCTCTTTGTAGAGTGGTTCCAACTGCGGATACTCTGGGAAATGTGTTGCCATCATCTTCTTGACTGCCAGATATTTGGCAGTTGGATTTCCTTCTTCATCCAGAAGGGCATCGTAATCATAAGATGTAACTTGTGGCAGATCCAAGGTCCCTCGAGCTGAGCAACCATTCATGAAACCAAAGTTTGTACCACCATGGAACATGTAGAGATTGATAGAGCCTTGTTCCAAAACTTCTCGAACTGCATCTGCCAACTCTTTGGGATCCCGTGTGATAATCGGTTCTTTCCAACGATTGAACCAGCCGTCCCAGAACTCCATACACATGAGTGGCCATTTCTTACCATGCTCATCAAAGAATTCCTGCATCTGTGAAAAGTTGTAAGGTGCCTTAGAACCAAAGTTTCCTGTTACAAAGAGGTCATCTTCGATTAAGGTTCCAGCTTTCAGAGTAGCTCTCCATGGACCATCTGATGTAAAGAGGGGACAAGTTACACCACGCTCTTCCATCAACTGTCGAATTGCTCTCAGATAAGCCTTATCTTCTCCATAAGAACCATACTCATTTTCAACTTGCATCATGAGGATATTGCCACCCTTGTCCAACAAATGTGGCACCAATCGTGCCAAGAGCTGGTCATAGTAGCGACCGACAGCCTCAATATAGGCTGGATCTGAGGAACGAATCCTCATGTCTTTGGTTAAGAGCCAAGCTGGTAAGCCACCGAATTCCCACTCCGCACAGATGAAGGGCGAAGGACGAACGATAGCGTAGAGACCCAAATCTTGTGCTGTCTGTAGAAATCGCTCCAAATCCAGAGCTCCTTCAAAGTGAAACTCACTCTCACGAGGCTCATGTAAATTCCAAGCCACATAAGTCTCTACCGTATTAAAACCAAGAGCCTTCAAGTTATAGAGCGAATGATACCAATCTTCTGGAGGAACCCTAAAATAATGAATGGCGCCAGATAAAATCTTAAATGATTTTCCATCGAGATAGAAATCATCTCGTATCTCAAATCGTGTCATATTCTTACCTTCTGACAACTAAAAGCTTTTCGCTTTCATTTGTTGATATATTAAATATATCTCAATATCTTACATTTGTCAATAGGTTTTCACAATTTTTTTCATTTTTCACTAAATTTTACACAAAAAACTTATAAAGATATAAAATTTACAGACATATAGCTTCAAACAGGTGGCATGTATAAAAATGTATAAAACCTCCTATTTTTTATGTAAATTAACCTTATAGCCTATTATTCTAATTTTTTTATTCAAAAGACTACTATTCTTTCCGGTTTTATGGTAAAATCTTTAACGGAGAAGGAAAATCGAGGTGAAATTATGGCAATTCCAAAGTATCAATATATAAAAGATGAATTAAAGAACAAAATCATTTCTGGCCAATTCGCTAGTGGAGATAAATTTTACACTGAAGCTGAATTGATTGCAATGTATGATGTAAGTTCTATCACAGTTGTCCGCGCCTTAAACGACCTTGCCAAAGACGGCTATATTGTCCGCCAACAAGGAAAGGGTACATTCGTTTCACGCGCACGCAAACACAAACTCGTAGAGTTTTCTGATGTAGAAGTTTTTGAAACTAAAGATGATAAAGTGACCGTCCTTTCTATTGAGCGTGGAAACAAACTAAGCTACTTAGAAAAACTTGGACTACGCGGTAACCAATTCTACTACAAGATTGAACGTGTACGCGAAACAAATGGTGTCGTATACATCTATCACACATCTTATATTCCAGAACAATACATCAACGCAAATTATCCAAATCTTGAATATTATAGCTCTATCTATAACCGTTTCAAATTGGATTATCACATCCACATGAATGATGAACATTTTGAAGAAATCAATGAAATAGCATTTCCAACTCCAGAACATGCAGCTTCGGTCCTCGGAGTCGATGAACAATTCCCTAGCGTTTTACAAACCAAGACTACTAAATTAGAGTCTACTGGTCAGGTTCTCGCTTACAGCGAAACATATAAACGCGCAGATTACTACAAAATCAAATTCATTTCATGTGACCGTGATCACTAAGAAGAAAGCCTGAGCCTCATCGCTTGGGCTTTTTTCTATGATTATTATATCCCATCAAAACTGTATTTTCTATATGTCAATGAAGATAGATTAAATTTGTTTAAATTTTACTAAAATATAGGGAATCTTTTTAGCAAAAAAGCTTTAATAAACAAGAAAAATCGAAGTTCTTCTACTCCAGTAAATAGAGTAATAGAACTTCGATTTTATTTTAATTATCCTAAACCAAGACGTTCAAAGATATCATCCACTCGTTTAGTGTAATAAAGAGGGTTGAAGATTTCATCGATTTCTTCTTGAGTGAGGCGTGAGGTCACTTCTGGATCTGCTTCTAGAAGTGGTTTAAAGTCGACTTGATTGTCCCAAGAGTAGGCCGTTTTTGGTTGCACCAAGTCATAGGCTTGCTCACGGGTCATGCCTTTTTCAATCAATGTCAACATAGCGCGTTGGCTGAAAATCAAACCAAATGTCGAGTTCATGTTGCGGATCATGTTTTCTGGGAAGACCGTCAAGTTCTTGACGATATTTCCAAAACGGTTGAGCATGTAGTCAATCAAGATGGTTGTATCCGGTGTGATGATGCGCTCAGCTGATGAGTGAGAGATATCACGTTCATGCCAGAGAGCAACATTTTCATAGGCTGTAATCATGTGACCACGAATAACACGCGCAAGACCTGTCATGTTCTCAGAACCGATAGGGTTGCGTTTATGAGGCATTGCAGATGAACCTTTTTGTCCCTTGGCAAAGAACTCTTCCACTTCGCGTTGTTCTGATTTTTGAAGACCACGAATCTCAGTCGCCATACGTTCAATAGAAGTCGCGATGCTGGCAAGAACTGCAAAGTACTCAGCGTGAAGGTCACGAGGAAGGACCTGTGTAGAGATTTCTTGGGCACGGATACCCAATTTGTCGCAGACGTATTGCTCAACGAATGGCGGGATATTGGCAAAGTTACCAACCGCACCAGAGATCTTACCAGCTTCCACACCAGCAGCCGCATGTTCGAAACGCTCGATGTTGCGCTTCATTTCGCTGTACCAAGTTGCCAATTTAAGACCAAAAGTTGTCGGCTCAGCGTGCACACCGTGGGTACGCCCCATCATGATGGTGAACTTGTGCTCCTTAGCCTTATCAGCGATGATGTTGGTGAAATTTTCAAGATCACGACGAATGATGTCATTGGCCTGCTTGTAAAGGTAACCGTAGGCCGTATCCACCACGTCAGTTGATGTCAAGCCGTAATGGACCCACTTTCGCTCTTCGCCAAGAGTCTCAGAAACCGCACGTGTGAAAGCCACCACGTCATGGCGAGTCTCCTTCTCAATCTCCAAAATACGGTCGATGTCAAAGTCCGCTTTCTCACGAATCAAAGCCACATCTTCCTTAGGGATTTCTCCCAACTCAGCCCATGCCTCGTCAGCCAAGATTTCCACCTCAAGCCAAGCACGGTATTTATTTTCTTCACTCCAAATGTTCGCCATCTCAGGGCGAGAGTAACGGTTGATCATAAATTAAGATACCAAGGACGACCAGAAAGCGACTGAGTTTTAGGAACCCAACGCAGGATGCTTGCATCCCAGGCGGGTTATCTAAAATCCGAGCTTTCCGTCCGAGTTCAGTTACGCTGAAATCTGGTGTCCTTTCCTTTCTAGTTTTAAAGTTGTTTTTTACAAGAGAGAGACACTTTTAGCTCGAGTTCAAATACTTGAACTTGCCCTCTTCTCCTTTCTTTTTTATTGCCTTTTCGCAATTTACAAATTAAACATAGAGTATTAAATTCTCAATAATACTTTATATTACTCAAATTCCTCTTTCCCAATAAACACAGATGGGTAGTGTAGTAATTCATTGAGATCGGTATCCAATGGTAAATCATAAATTGCTAAATAGTTTTCAGGATATAGAGCAACTAGCTCTTCATATTTAGCCTTCACCTTTTCGTGATCACTGCTAGCATACAAGACTTCCACGACTGCTCCAGTCTTATCCTTTTCAACAAAAGCGTTAACGATAATTTGTATCATAGACTTGTCCTAAAAATCTATCCCTTTCCCAAACTCAACCACATTGTCTGGTTCATTACTAAACAAAGTCACATGTCCCATCTTGCGGTTGTGCTTCGCTTCTATTTTACCATACATGTGGAGGTGAGTGCTTGGATTTTCTGTGACATATGTTTCAGCAGCCTCGACATGCTGGCCGAGAACGTTGAGCATGACAGCTGGGGCATATAGTTTGATAGCTGGTAATGTTGCTCCGAGAACGCCTAGAATATGGGTATCAAACTGGGAGAAGTCACAGGCTTCAATCGAATAGTGACCCGAGTTATGTGGGCGTGGGGCAATCTCATTGACAATGATGTCATCAGCTGTCGCAAACATTTCCACGCATAGCGTTCCAGATAGGTTCAGCTGTTCAGCAATTCGCACGGCCATAGCCTTGGCTTTGGTAGCTAAACTTTCAGAAATGCGAGCTGGCACAATGGTTTTTGAAAGAATGTTGTTGCGGTGGATATTTCCTGAACTGGGAAAACCGTCATGTTCTTACCATTTCCCGACACAATGACAGAAATTTCAAGGTTAAAATTGACAAACTCTTCCAAAACACAGTCTGCAGAATCAGCCAGCGCATAGGCTTCTGCCAAATCTGCTTCTGAGCGAATGACCTTTTGACCATGTCCGTCATAGCCACCAGTCGCAGTCTTAAGGACATAGTTTTTCGACAGGTCCATATCTGCCAAGTCTTGGCTAGAAGTCACAACCTTGTAAGGTGCCACAGTGACTTGGGCCTTGTTTGACAAAAAGTCCTTTTCAAAAATCCGATTTTGGGAAATACGGAGCAGGTCTGTCCCTTGTGGAAGTTGCCCATCCTTGACAACCGCATCCAAACCGTCAGCATCGACATTTTCAAACTCATAGGTGAGGACATCGCAACGCTCAGCCAACTGACGCAGAGCATCCACGTCATTATAAGGCGCCACAATGATTTCCGCTACGCGAGAGGCTGGGCAATCAGCCGCAGGATCCAGCGCGATAACCTTGTGCCCCATGTAGATAGCAGAAATGGCCATCATCTGACCCAGCTGGCCGCCACCTATAATTCCGATTGTTTTAGATGAGCTCATTTGTCGACTCCTCTGCGATTTTTCCTTGTTCTTCTGCGAAATCTGCCAAAGCTGTCGCGATAGCCTGATCCTCTACTGAAAGAAGACGGAGGGCGAAGAGAGCCGCATTTGTCGCACCAGCTTCACCGATAGCCATTGTCGCAACAGGCACACCGCCCGGCATCTGAACGATAGAATAGAGCGAGTCCACGCCACTAAGAGCACGTGATTTAACGGGCACCCCAATGACAGGAAGGTTTGTTTTCGCTGCGACCATACCTGGCAAGTGAGCAGCCCCCCCAGCACCTGCGATGATAACCTTGATGCCACGGCTACGGGCTTCTTCTGCATGTCTGAACATAAGGTCTGGTGTGCGGTGGGCAGAGACTACCTTCTTTTCGTAAGCAACACCAAAGCGGTCTAGGACTTCTGCTGTTTTTTGCATGGTTGCCCAGTCGGATTTTGAGCCCATGATAATGGAAATTACGGGTTTCATTTCTTCTCCTTTTTCCTCTTTTTCAACAATCACCTTAGGTTGTGAGGGACGACAGCAGCCACCAAAGGTGTCTCATACCTAAATCGGAAGCCCAAGGTCTTCCAATTTCCCTGAACGATTGGATTATCATCCAATCGTTCTTTCACAACGGCGGTGATTGTTCTATATTAGCTCGCTAACGCTCGCAAGTTATGCGACCATTATTGTACTTGGCGACTGCGTCGCTTTTTCTTATATCTTTATCGAATCGCCTTACTTCCGATATCTGTTCTATAGAAGAAGCCTTCTGTGTTTTGTTGAGCGAGTTCTTGGTAGATGGTGTCTTGAGCCTCTTTGACTGTGTCTGCTGTGGTGACTAGCATATAGACACGTCCACCGTTTGAAAGAAGGTCTTGCTCATTTTCAGCGAACTTAGCCCCTGCATAGTAGGTGATGATGTCGCCATTGGTTTTTGCTGACAATGCAACACCCTTTTCATATTCTAGCGGGTAACCCTTGGATGCGACAACCACACCCAGAGTCACACCCTTGTCCGTCCAGGTGATGTTTGGCTCCTTACAATCTAGAATATCTGTGATATTTTGGGCAAAATCAGAGGTTAATCGAGGTAGAATAATCTGAGTTTCAGGATCTCCGAAAGCGAGCATTGAACTCAATGACTTTCGGTCCATCTGCTGTTAAGATAAGCCCTGCGTAAAGGACACCCAGATAAGGGCGACCTTCTTGGATCATGCCCTTCTAGGACTGGCTTGACAATAGTCTCCACTGCTGTGTCAACTACATTCTGTGCCAGTGTGGAACTGGCGCATAGGCACCCATCCCCCCCCGTGTTAGGGCCCCTTATCGCCATCGTAGGCACGTTTGTGGTCCTGAGCCGTTGGCATGATGTAGAATTTGTCCCCATTGACAAAGGCAAAGAGAGAAAATTCCTCTCCTTTAAGGAATTCCTCAATGACCACACGCGCACCTGAGTCACCAAATTTATTGTCCAATAGCATCTCATGAGCAGCTTCGATCGCTTGCTCAACCGTCTCCGCAACAACAACACCTTTCCCAAGCGCCAAGCCATCCGCCTTGACTACGATAGGCGCACCATGCTTTTCGATATAGGCCTTGGCTTCCTCAAAGTCTGAGAATGTGCCATAGGTTGCTGTCGGAACGCCATATTTGACCATGATTTCCTTAGCAAAATCTTTGGACCACTCTAGCTCTGCTGCCAATCTTGTCGGACCAAAGGCCTTAAGCCCAGCTTGGTTAAAATCATCCACGATACCAGCAGCAAGGGCATCATCTGGCCCTATAAAGATCCAAGCAATATCGTTGGCTTTTGCAAACTCAATCAATTTAGAATGTTCGGAAATAGAGATATTTACCAATTCCAAACTATCAAGAGTCATCCCATCATTCCCAGGAGCTACAAATACTTTTTCAACGTCTTTTGACTCAAGCAACTTCTTAGCAATCGCATGTTCACGACCACCCGAACCGACAACTAACAGCTTCATTCCTCAACCTCTTTTGCGAATTATTTACTAATATTATATCACAAACGTTCGTTTTAATCTTGTTTCACTCCGCATTTTTACGCAAAAAAAGGAAAGAAACTGTTTTCTTCCCTTTACCTTCTTAATGTCTAAAATGTCTCACGCCTGTGAAGACCATGGTCAAGCCATATTTATCCGCAACTTCGATGGATTCTTGGTCACGGACGGAGCCACCCGGCTGGATGATGGCCTTGATACCTGCTTTGGCGATTTCTTCCACATTATCCGCAAATGGGAAGAAGGCATCAGAAGCAAGCACAGCGCCGTCAAGACGGTCTTTAGCTTGGTCAATGGCAATACGAACAGAAGCCACACGGTTGGTTTGACCTGGGCCAACACCAAGTGTCATGTGGTCGTTGGTGATGATGATACCGTTGGATTTGACGTACTTGATAGCCTTCCAAGCGAACTCAAGAGCTGTCGCCTCTGTCTCAGTTGGCTGGCGTTTGGTCACCACTTGCCAGTCAGCTGGGCTTTCTTTCACCACGTCTTGATTTTGCACAAGGAGACCACCAACTACACCTGTGTATTCTGCTTCCACTTCACTAGCCTCTTGAGCGTCAAATGGCAAGGCAAAGATACGCAAGTTTTTCTTTTTGTTGGTCAAAATAGCTAGCGCTTCATCCGTATAGCTTGGTGCAATGATGATTTCAAGGAAAATGCCGTGCATCTTCTCAGCTGTCGCAGCATCTACCTCACGGTTGAGAACGACAATCCCACCAAAGATAGACACTGGATCAGACTCATAAGCGTAGTCCCAAGCAGTCTCAATGTTATCAGCCTGACCGATTCCACATGGGTTCATGTGTTTGAGAGCCACAACGGTTGGACGGTCTTTGAAGTCACGGATAATACGAATGGCAGCATCCGCATCACGGATATTGTTGAAGGACAATTCTTTCCCGTTGAGCTGTTTGGCTGAAGCAATCGAATAGTCTGTTGGCAAAGCTTTTTGGTAGAAGTCCGCATCCTGCTGAGGATTTTCCCCATAGCGCATGGCCTGCTTGAGGTCATAAGTCAAAGTGAGTTTTTCAGGTTTGCTTTCGCCCACTTGAGCTGTGAAATACTCTGCAATCAAGGCATCATAAGCCGCTGTGTGACGGAAAACCTTGGCTGCCAGACGTTGACGGGTTTCGTAAGTGGTTTCGCCGTTGGCTGACAATTCGTCCAAAACTACTGTATAGTCAGCAGGGTCTACCACAACCGTCACGCTAGCATGATTTTTCGCAGCTGAGCGAAGCATAGATGGCCCACCGATATCGATGTTTTCAACTGCATCAGCGTAAGTTACGTCTGGTTTGAGAATGGTTTCCTTGAATGGGTAAAGGTTGACCACAACAAGGTCGATGAGCTCGATTTGATTGTCCTTAGCCGCTTCCAGGTGACTATCCAAATCACGACGAGCGAGGAGTCCACCGTGTATATTTGGATGAAGGGTCTTAACACGACCATCCATCATTTCTGGAAAACCGGTCACATCATCGATGGCAATGGTGTTCACCCCAGCATTATCAAGGGCAACCTTGGTCCCACCTGTCGAGATAATATCCCAACCAAGTTTTTTAAGTTCTTGGGCAAATTCAACAATGCCCGCTTTGTCTGAGACACTGATTAAGGCGCGTTTAGTCATTATATTCTCCTTTTCCAAAACCATATATTTAACTTCGTATAAAATATCTATTAGATACACTTCTTTTGAAGCTTTTACCCCATATGGGGTATTTAATAATATTTTTTTATTCCACTATCTATGAAATTAATCAACCATACTATTATAGCTACGATTAAAATTAAACCCAAAAAAATGTTTCAACAGAAATAGCTGTCTCATCTGCAACAAATAATTTATTTAAAGCCAAAGTGATAAAAAGCCGTTACCAAAAATTATACCAACTATGCCTACCGACTTTACTAAACTTTCATACTTCTTAATTTTTATTATCCTGTTTATCTGTCAAATCAGCTATTAACAACTTCACAGCATAACTAGCTTTTTTTCTCCATACATAAGAATCAATTCATGCTTTTATTTCTCTACATAGCTCTTCAAATTTATTAGGTTTTCCATCTGAAATTTTATCAAATTTTCGACTGAGATAAATAAAGCCCCCAAAGAAAGTACAGTAAAAAAATAAGAGAAACTATTTTAACACACAAATCACCAAAAATTCCAGAACCAAAGTACATAACTTGTCAACATTAGAATAATAAATACAATTAGGCTAACTAGAAATAAATTTCTAATTTTTTTATTACTTTAGGGTAAAATTGTTTTTTTCATACTCATTAAAAAAATTCTTCAAATTCTTTAACTTTATCTAGTAAAGTCTTAACAGCTTTATTATTCAAAATTTACTTCCTCTCCGCTCCTAAACTATCCAACACCTCTGGATACAACTTGTACTCCGCTTCATGGATACGTTCTTCAAAGCTGTCTATGGTATCATCAGCTAACCGTGGCACACGGACTTGTTTGATGATCTTACCAGTGTCCACACCTGAATCCACCCAGTGAATGGTCACACCAGACTGATCCACGTCAGCATTCCAAGCATCCTCAATCCCATGAGCTCCTGGAAATTCTGGCAGGTAGGCTGGATGAATGTTGATAATTCGGCCCTCATAAGCTGCTAATAAGGTCGACCCAACGATTTTCATGTAGCCTGCTAGACAAACCAAGTCAATCTGATGTTCTTCCAAGAGTTCGACAAGGGCTGCTTCGTAGTCTGCCTTGCTCTCAAACTCCTTGAGTTCAAAAGCATAGGACAGAACGCCGAGCTTGTCTGCACGTTCGAGCACATAGGCGTCACGATGGTCTGAAAAGACAAACTCTACTGGAAATTGTTCCGCTATCACCTGAAAATTTGAGCCATTACCAGAGGCAAAAACCGCTATTTTTTTCATTTAATGATGACACTTTCGTTTTCTTTCTTGACGATGCGACCAATTTCATAGACTGGTTCATCCAACAATTCCTTGACACGACTTACATTTTCAGGGCTAACTGCCAGCATAAGCCCCACACCCATATTGAAGATTTCAAACATTTCCTCATGCTTGATTTCACCGTATTTTTCAAGGGCTTTGAAAATTGGAAGCACGGGAACCTTGTCTTCTTCAATCTCAGCAGCCAAGTCAGCTGCAAACATGCGAGGGACATTCTCGATAAAGCCACCACCTGTAATGTGGGCAATACCATTGACCAACCCTTCCTTGATGAGCGGCAAGACAGCCTTAACATAGATACGAGTCGGCTCCAGAAGAACTTCCTTGAGTTTCTTGCCTTCCAATTCTGGTAGGACTTCCTCACCTGTGTAATCCGCAAAGACACGACGGACGAGAGAGTAACCATTAGAATGAATCCCACTTGAAGCAAGTCCAAGAAGAACATCTCCCTCTGCCACTTTTGAACCGTCAATGATTTGAGATTTTTCAGCCACACCAACCGCAAAACCAGCCAAGTCATAGTCATCTTCGCCGTACATGCCAGGCATTTCAGCCGTTTCCCCACCGATGAGGGCAGCGCCTGCCTGCACACAACCTTCTGCCACACCAGCGACAACTTGTTCTAGCTTAGCTGGTTCATTCTTGCCAGTTGCGACGTAGTCAAGGAAATACAGAGGCTCCGCACCTGCAGCAATGATATCGTTGACACACATGGCCACACAGTCCTGACCGATGGTATCGTGCTTGTCGTACTTGATAGCCAGCATGAGTTTGGTTCCGACACCATCAGTTCCTGAAATCAAGACGGGTTCTTTAACCCCAGTCTTTGAAAGGTCAAACATACCACCAAAGCCACCTAGAGCTCCCATGACACCTGCACGCTCCGTACGAGCCACGTGCTTTTTAATCCGTTCAACAACTTCATAACCCGCTTCAACATCCACACCAGATTGAGCGTACGCGTTTTTATTTGCCATTTTATTTTTCCTTTTCTTTTTTTGGGAAAGACTGCGACGTATTTTTAGATAAACAATTATTTTATCTAAAAATACTAGTCAGGTCTCTAGCTTTGGTCCCATAGGACAAAGCATCTACTGACAAATGCTTTAGCTTTTAGTCAGTAGTGAGACGTGGGGCATAAGCATTTTTATTTGTCATTTTTATATTCCTTTTCTTTAATGGAGGATCTATTGTCTATTTGTAAAAACTGGTCTTTTCTTCCAAACTTCGACGATAGTCTTCTTCATAATCATAGAGAGGTGTTGGGTAGTCACCGTCAAAGTAAGCGACACAGAGACCACCATTTGGCGCATCTGTTTCAATCCCAATCGAATCAATCAAACCCTCAACAGAAAGATAAGTCAGACTGTCCGCTCCAATGATTTGGCGAGTTTCTTCGACCGTATGATTAGCCGCAATCAGCTCCTGACGGGTCTGGATATCAATCCCGTAGAAGCATGGATAAGCTAGCGCTGGACTACCAATAGCAACGTGAACTTCAGTCGCACCCGCTTCTTTCAAGAGCTGAACGATACGACGAGAGGTCGTCCCACGTACAATAGAGTCATCAATCATAACCACACGCTTGCCTTTGACAACACCTGAAACAGCAGATAGTTTCATCCGCACCCCTTGCTCCCGCAATTCTTGAGTCGGTTGGATAAAGGTGCGTTGCGTATATTGATTCTTAATAAGACCCATTTCGTTTGGCAAACCGGACTCTTCCGCAAAGCCCATAGCCGCGCTAAGTGAAGAATTGGGCACACCGACTACGATATCCGCTTCATGCTTGAATTCACGCGCCAATTGGGCACCCATACGTTTACGTGCCGTATGGACATTGACACCATGAATATTAGAATCAGGGCGAGCAAAATAGATATACTCCATAGAACAGATTGCTAACTGAGTATCATCTGTATAGCTATCATACTGGATTCCCTTGTCATCAATGATCACAATCTCACCTGGCTTCAAATCACGAATCCATTCAGCACCAATGACCTCAAAAGCACAAGTTTCAGAGGAAACCACCACCGCTCCGTTGGGCATTTTCCCGATCGAAAGCGGACGGAAACCATTTGGATCAAGGGCAGCAACCAATCTATCCTCAAACATTAGAATATAAGCAAAACCACCTTTGACAAGACTGAGTGCTTCTTTAATTTTGCCCATCAAGTTCGGATTGTGACTCCGACGAATGAGATGAGCCAAGATTTCAGAGTCCGAAGTCGCGCTGAAAATAGCTCCTCTTTGTTCCAATTCTTTTTTGAGAGAGGCCGCATTAGTCAGATTTCCATTATGAGCCAAGCCAAACTGCATATCGTGAAAACGGAAGAGGAAGGGCTGAATGTTATCTACAGAAGCTTCGCCAGCAGTCGCATAACGCACATGCCCAATTGCACCAGTTCCTGTCAATTTATCTAAGTTAGCAGGATTTCTGAAGACTTCTGATAGAAGACCCATATCACGATGGCGCTTTAGTTTTCCTTGGTCATTGGAGAGGATCCCTGCCCCCTCCTGACCACGGTGCTGAAGACTGTGGAGACCAAAATAGGTTAATTTAGCAGCATCTGGATGTCCCCAGATACCGAAAACACCACATTCTTCATTAAGAGATTTTTACTTCGTATGTCATTTTTATACCTAATTTTTTTATTTGTGTAGCACCAAGAGCTAGATTTACATGACTTTTACATTACTGATACTATCTATTAGAAATCTATTAGAAAATCTACAAGTCTTATTTTCCAGCAAAGTATTTAACCGCCGACGCAAACAGGTGCTGGTCTTTATTTCCTGGGATATTTTGGAAAAGACCATCCTCATAACGTTCTGAGTGTCCCATTTTACCAATGATTTGACCGTTCTTGCTGGTAATTCCTTCAATGGCATGGACGGAACCATTCGGATTGTACTTAGAATCCATACTTGGTTTGCCGTCAAAATCAACGTATTGGCTGAAAATTTGTCCATTGTCACGGAGCTCTGCAAATTCTTCAGCCGTCACGACAAACTTCCCTTCACCATGTGAAACAGGAATAGCGTGGATATCGCCCACCTGCACCGCAGCTAACCATGGTGAGTTGGTATTGGCAATGCGAGTTTCTACCATCTTGGCTACGTGTTGGTTGGCATCATTGTAGAAGAGGGTTGGACTAGTACTAGTAGCATCTTCAAAGTTTCCGTATGGAAGAAGACCTGATTTGACCAAGGCCTGGAATCCATTACAGATACCGATAATCAAGCCACCACGGGCGATAAAGCTATCAATAGCTGCACGCACTTTTTCATTAAGCAGAATATTGACAATAAACTTGGCTGAACCATCTGGTTCGTCCGCAGCTGAGAATCCACCGGCAAAGAAAAGGATATTAGCCTTGCCGATGTTGTCAACCATGGTTTCAACTGACTTGACAATGGCTTCTTCATTCAAGGTCACGAATGGCACCAAGTTAACCTCTGCACCTTCTTTTTCGAATGCCTTGGCTGAGTCATATTCTGAGTTGGTTCCTGGGAAGACTGGGATATAAACCACAGGTTTTTCAACCTTTTCTTTGGCTTTAATCACAACATCTGATGCCACAGCTGGTACTTCAGCCAGTTCTTTGGCTTGGGCAAACTCTGTTGGGTAAACTTCTTCCAATTTGCCTTGGAAGGCACTGTCAAGTTTGTGTCCATCTAGCTTCACACCGTTGACAATCAGTGTAAAGTCTGCTTTCGTTTGACCGATCTTCTCTACTCCAGTGATTTCTTCAGAAGATGTGAAGATAAATCCGCCCAATTGAGCTGTCAAGGCTGTGGCAAGTTCAGGCAAGATCACCTCTGCACCGATATGGTTTCCAAAACTTGCAAGAGCCAAACTTTCAAGCACACCACCGTATTTAACAGCTGAAGCTGCTGTTACTTTGTGAGCCTTTTGAAGGGCTTCAAACTGAGCAAAGTTAGACTTAATTAAGTCAAAATCAATCTCTGCTGAGAGAGCTTGACCTGGGATGTAGTAGATATTTTCCCCGGCAGTTTTGAACTCTGGCGAAAGCACATTACGGCTATCCGCTGTCGTCACCCCAAAAGCTACCAATGTTGGTGGTACGGTTAATTCTTCAAAGGTTCCAGACATGGAGTCTTTACCACCGATAGATGGCAAACCAAGTTGAATCTGAGCTTCAATAGATCCAAGAAGAGCTGCTACAGGCTGACCAAAACGCTCAGCTTGTTTGTCCATGCGCTCGAAGTACTCTTGGTAAGAGAAGCGAGCCTTAGACCAGTTGGCACCAGCAGCAACCAAACGAGCAGTTGCTTCGATCACCGCATAGGCAGCACCGTGGTATGGAGACCATTCAGCTACATAAGGGTTGAAACCTTGAGCCATGACTGACGCAGTATGAGTCACACCGTGTTGAACTGGCAACTTCTGCACAGAAGCCTCAGTTGGTGTGAGTTGGTAACGACCACCAAGTGGGTGATTAACCGTGGAGCGTCCAACAGAGCAATCAAAGATAGTCTGTAATCCTTTTTGACTCGCATGGTTCAAATCAGATAGAACCGCAAGGGTATCTGCTTCAAGTGTTTCAGCAGCTTGTTTGTGCGTTCTTCTGGAAGCTTGACATCCTTGTCCACAACCTTGGCATCAACGACCACGCGCACACCATTGGTATCAAGGAAACGACGTTCCAAGTCGACAATGGTTTCACCATTCCAGTGCATGACTAGATTTGGTTTTTCAGTCACTGTCGCAACAACAACAGCATCAATATTTCTCTTTGTTACATTCTGCAACGAAGGCGTCTACGTCTTCAGGACGAACCACAACCGCCATCCGTTCTTGTGATTCAGAGATGGCAATTTCTGTTCCATTCAAGCCTTGATATTTAAGAGGCACCTTGTTAAGGTCGATTTCAAGACCATCTGCCAATTCACCGATAGCTACACAGACACCACCAGCGCCAAAATCATTTGATTTTTTGATGAGACGAGTGACATCGCCATTACGGAAAAGGCGCTGAATCTTGCGTTCTTCGATGGCATTCCCTTTTTGAACCTCAGCTCCAGCAGTCTCCACAGACTCAACTGTTTGAACTTTAGAAGAGCCCGTCGCACCACCGACACCATCACGTCCAGTCTTACCTCCAAGGAGAATAATCACATCTCCCGCTTCTGGTTTTTCACGGACAACATTGCCCTTAGGAGCTGCACCGACAACTGCACCTAGCTCCATGCGTTTAGCTACAAAGCCTGGGTGGAAGTACTCACGAACGTAGGTCGTCGCAAGCCCAATCTGGTTACCATATGAAGAATAACCATGAGCAGCTGTTTTAGAAATGACTTGTTGTGGCAATTTACCCAGCACGCGTTTCCGAAATCGGTGCTGTAATATCACCTGCACCTGAGATACGCATTGCCTGATAAACGTATGAACGACCTGACAATGGGTCACGAATGGCACCACCGATACAGGTAGCAGCCCCACCAAATGGTTCAATTTCTGTTGGGTGGTTGTGGGTTTCATTCTTAAACATGAGGAGCCATGGCTCTTTCACACCATCAACATCCACTTCGATTTCGACTGAGCAAGCATTGATTTCATCTGACACTTCCATATCGTCCAAACGTCCATTAGCACGCTCATAACGACCGAAAAATAGTCGCCATATCCATCAAGGTTTGTGGTTTTCTCAGAACGCCCCAACTCCTCACGCATGGCAATATACTTGTCATAAGTCGCCTGTAATTGTTTTTGGAATTTAGAAGCTGAAAAGTCGATGTGTTTTCAACTCTGTCTCAAAAGTCGTGTGACGGCAGTGGTCAGACCAGTAAGTATCCAAAACCTTGAGTTCAGTCTCAGTTGGCACGCGCCCGATTGACTTAAAGTAGTCTTGGATAAAGAGCAAATCATCCACTTCCATGGCCATCCCTTGCTCGGCCTTGTAGCGAGCAAAGTCTTCTGCCGTATAGCTTTCAAAGAAAGTCAATTTAGGAATGGTCTTGTCTGACTCTGAAAATTCCTGCTTAGCAATCCCTGTCGTGATATCCTTGAAACGAGAATCAACTGGGATTGAGCAAGTAGTTCTTGACCGCTTCCAACTCAGTCGCATCAATATCTTTATTGACTAAGTAAAGTTGAGCTGTATTAACTGTCACATCACTCGAACTTCCCAGCAAAAGCAAAGCTTCCTGTGAAGATGCTGCACGCTGGTCAAACTGACCTGGCAGGCTTTCAATGGCAAAGAAAGCATAATTGGCAAGATCAGCCTGCACAGCCGCTTCGTCCAAAACATGGTCTGTCACCTGCTCAGAGAAGATGTGTTTCTCTGCAGGTGCAAACAAGCCCTCTGCCAAGTCAAATACATCATACACTTGCACAATACGAATACTTTTCAGAGTTGAAAGCCCCAAGTTATGCTGGAGTTCTCTAACCAAACTCTCTGATTTGACCTGAAAATCAGCCTTTTTCTCAACAAAAATACGTTTATCCATCAATTCTTATTCCTTTATTTCAGCTCTTGCAATGTTCTCAAACGACCTTGAGGTTCTTATTTCAACCCCTGCAACTTCTCCCAAACAATCTCGTAAACATCTGTTAGTTCTCCCAATCCCCTACGGAGTGAAAAGGTCTGGGGGACCTTTTCAGCCTGAGTCCTTTTAGTTGAGAGACGAAGGTTTTCCGTTGCAAACAGATTATTTCAACCCCTGCAACTTTTCCCAAACAATCTCATAAACGTCTGTTAGTTCTCCCAATCCCCTACGGAAAACATCCTTATCCATGTGGTTGCCATCCGCATCCCACAAACGGCAGTTATCTGGTGAAAATTCGTCTGCCAAGATAATCTTGCCTTCCTTATCAAAACCGAACTCTAGCTTAAAGTCAATCAACTTAAGCCCAATCTCAGCAAACCAGACTTTCAAAAGTTCATTGATACGACGGGTTTCTTCCTTCAAATAGGCAATCTGCTGGTCATCCGCAATCTGTAGGAATTTCACATGCTCATCATTGATAAATGGATCATCCAAATCATCATTTTTGTAGTAAAATTCGACAATCGGAGTCTCCAAGGCGATTCCTTCGTCTACACCAAAACGTTTTGAAAAGGAACCAGCAGTATAGTTGCGGAGCACGACTTCCAAAGGAATAATCTTAACCTTTTTATTGAGTTGTTCCGTGTCTGAAAGCTTCTCCACAAAGTGAGTCTCCACACCAGCTACATTTAATTTCTCAAAAATAAAAGATGAAATCTGATTATTCAACACTCCCTTACCTGCAATCTGCTCCTCTTGACACCGTTGAAAGCAGTCGCCTGGTCCTTGTAAGTTGAAATAATAAGATTTTCATCCTCAGTTGCATAGATATCTTTAGCTTTTCCCGAATAGATCAATTGTTTTGACATTTTAAAGTTCGCCTTTCGTATTGTTTGAGCACATTCTACCATAAAAACATTAAAAACACAAGACTTTTTACGAACCAATTACAACACCTTTTATATATCGTACATAAACAAGTGTAAAAGGCAGCCATAGTTTTATGTATTCTCTCTGAACGACTGGAAATTGCGAACATTATTCTATTTGTGGCATTTTGCCATAATCAAGCTAGATAACCTTATCTTCTTTCGTGAAAGTAACACCTACTTAAAATATGAAAGCTGGTCTTCAAATATAAGAAAAAGCAACATGACTTGCATGTCGCTCTCTACTATTTTATTTTTTACTTGTAACTACTTGTACCACATCTCCTACACTTTGGAGTTGGTCAATTTCCTCATCGCTGATTTCGATATTAAATTCATCTTCCAGTGTCAAGATAAACTCCATCAAGTCAACTGAGTCAGCATCCAAATCGTCTTTCAGACTCAATGATTCGGTCACAATAAAGTCTTCTCCCTGTCGCTCTTGGATAATGGTCACAATACGGTCAAAAATTTCTTTTTCTGTCATCTCTTTTATTCTCCTGAAAATTCACGCGCAGTTTGGGCAACTACGTCTGTTTCTAGCATGGTACGAATCTGGCGAATCGTACTATAAACAGCCTTGGCATCGCTTGAGCCATGAGTCTTGACAACCGGTGCCTTGACACCAAACAAGACTGCTCCACCAACATCTGAATAGTTGAGCTGTTTCTTCAAACCTCTGAGGCTGTCCTTGAGAAGGAGGGCACCTAGTTTCGCTCGAAGACCACCACCTGTAATAGCTGTCTTGAGCAAGCCCATGATTCCCATGGCTGTCCCTTCAATGGATTTGAGCACAGCGTTTCCCGTGAAACCATCTGTCACAACAACATCTGCAACGCCATTCATCAAATCACGCGCTTCCACGTTTCCGATAAAGTTCAAACTTTCATCAGCTGCTAGTAATTCGTAAGTTTCCTTACGAAGCGGGTCGCCCTTGCTACTCTCTGTTCCGTTATTGAGCAAGCCAACGCGTGGTTGCGCAATGCACGAACATTTTTAGCATAGAAAGAACCTAGAACCGCATATTGATGGAGGTGCTGGGCTGTATTTTCCGCATTAGCACCGAGGTCCAGCATGTCAAACCCTTTCCCATCTACAGTCGGCAAAGTCGACATAAGCCCAGGACGATCGATGTTCTTGATACGACCCACAATGAAGAATCCAGCCGCCAACAAAGCACCTGTATTCCCAGCTGAGAGAACAGCGTCTGCTTCGCCCTCTTTGACAGCCTTGGCTGCCAATACCATACTGGCATTTTTCTTCTTCCGAATAGCTCTCGTAGGTTCATCGTCTGAATCAATCTTTTCATCCGTATGGATAATGCTGACGCGCTCTGTTGCTGTTAAATATTGCTTGATTTTAGCTTCATCTCCGTAGAGTTGAACCTCGATATCTGAAAAGTCAGCTAGGGCTTGATTGACACCCTCAACGATGGCCTGAGGTGCGTAATCGCCTCCCATGGCATCTACTGCGATTTTTTTCATTTCTTTTCCTCTTTTAATAATTGTCCCCAGTCTGCTAGGGAATCAATAAATTTCTTTGATTTTAGGTGAATCCCAACGTACTCTTCGTAGAGTTGATCCATAAATTGGCGTAGCTCTTGCTTGATTTCAGGCTTGAGCGAAATGGTCTCCAAGGTCTCAAAATCAATGACTTGAAATTGATTGAGCAGATAAGGGATATTGGGATTGAGATGGCAACGTCTCTCATCCTCATGATAATGATCTAGACAGAGGCAGGCTCCATATTTGAAAGAAAAGTCAAAAGCCTGACCAACCCGATGGCAGAAGACACACTCATTAAAATTGAGACTGATCCCAAATCGAGTCAAGATTTGAATTTCAAAAATATTGGTCAAGACTTGATAATCCAAACCCGCTTCCATCATCTCCAAGGTCTTTTCTAAAAAAGCAAACAGGGGAGCATCTTGCTGATTGTCCTGCAAACTAGCATCGGCAAGAGCTGCCACGTAGGTCGCATAAGCCATGACAAAGAGATCGCTATTAATCTTGGGAAAGTCATGACCTCATGATAGTCCTCGATGTAACTGAGCCCGTCATCATTGATTCGTAAGAGAAATCGTGCCAGCACCAAGGGCTGAATAACAGGGGCCAGCTTAGACTGACCAGCGTGTTTGACGAAAAACATCCGCTTACCAGCCTGTTCTGTAAAAATCTTGACTAGCTTGTCATCCTCACGAAAGTTACGATTGTAGAGCACCAAGCCTTGACTCGTGATAGACTGAATCATACTTCTCTCATATACTCCTCAAGTCGTTTCATGGCTTCTTTGATAGTCTCCATGCTGGCTGCATAAGACAGACGAACATAGCCTTCCCCGTAACGCCCAAAGGCTGCTCCAGGGATAAAGGCAACAGCCTTCTTCTGAGCAAAATCCTTGAGAAAAGCAAAAGAATCTTGATTATATCCTGCCGGAATCTTAGCAAAGATATAGAAGGCACCGTCTGGTTTGATAATCTCAAAACCAAGAGCAGTCATTTTCTCGATAATATAATCCCGACGCTGGATGTATTCCTTTTTCATGGGCTCCGCATCGTTTTTACCAGCCGTCAAGGCCTCCACCGCAGCGTGTTGCGCCATGGTATTTGCGGCAGTCACCAAGTACTGGTGACTCTTGATTAACTGGGCTGTGAAGGCTGCAGGAGCGAAAATTAGACCCAAACGCCAACCGGTCATAGCATGCGATTTAGACAAACCATTGATAATAATAGCCTGATCTCTCAGCATAGTTCCTAGAGATACATGGGCTTCTCCTGTGTAGGTCAATTCTGAGTAAACTTCGTCACAAACCACAAAAATCTCATACTTGCGTAGAACAGCTGCCAAATCTTTCAATTGTTCGCGGCTATAGGTAATTCCTGTCGGATTGGCTGGATAGTTGAGAATAACCGCCTTAAGTTTGTCCCCTTGCTCGAGAATAGCTTTCTCTAACATTTCCGGAGTCAAGACAAATCCATTTTCAGTGGTATCAATCTCCACAATCTCAGCACCAACCAGATTGACAATAGGCTCATAACCTGGATAAGCAGGAGCTGGCAAGAGCACCTTGTCTCCCTCTTTAAAATAGCTGTCAAAGTAGCAGATAAAGCCTCTGTCGCCCCAATTGTAACCAAGATTTCATTTTCAGGAGCATAGTCCAGTTGGTACTTTTCCTTAACAAAATCACTGGCCGCCTGACGTAGAGTCAGCAGACCACTCATCCCTGTATAGTAGGATTGGTTCTGGTCAATCGCTCGCTTGGCCGCCTCCTTGACATGATCTGGCGTTGTAAAATCAGGTTCCCCCAAGGTCAAACGCAAGACCCCAGGAATCTCCGAAATAGCCTGGTCAAACTGACGAATCAACGAAACTTGAATCTTATCTAACTGTTTATTAAAGCGCTTAGTTAAGTCCATAGATACCTCCTACTTGCAAAACGTATCTCTATTATACTATAAAAGCCTCTTATCCGCAAAATTACATTATAGAATAGCTTTCCACTTTCTATTTTACTTTTCCTGTTTACAGGTCTATAATGGTAACAGATTCTATTTGGAGGTTTTTATGTCATTTCTATCAAAAAATGGAGCAGGCATCCTCACCTGCCTTTTGATTTCCTTAATCACTTGGTTGCTCGGCGGCTTTTTCCCTGTCATAGGAGCACCTGTCTTTGCTATTTTTATGGGAATGATCCTACAGCCCTTTCTCTCGTCTTATAAACAACTGGATGCTGGATTGACCTTTAGTTCCAAAAAATTGCTGCAGTATGCGGTTATCTTGCTCGGCTTTGGACTTAATATTTCGCAGGTCTTCGCAGTTGGACAATCATCACTCCCTGTCATCCTCTCGACCATCTCTATCTCCTTGATTGTAGCCTATCTTTTCCAACGTTTCTTTGCACTAGACACAAAACTTGCTACCTTGATTGGAGTAGGTTCTTCGATTTGTGGTGGTTCTGCCATCGCTGCGACAGCGCCTGTTATTCATGCCAAGGAAAAAGAAGTTGCTCAAGCTATCTCTGTTATCTTTTTCTTCAATGTTTTGGCAGCTCTCATCTTTCCAACTCTAGGCACTTGGCTTCACTTGTCTAATGAAGGATTCGCCCTCTTTGCAGGAACAGCTGTCAATGACACTTCCTCTGTAACAGCTACAGCAAGTGCCTGGGACAGCCTTTACCAAAGCAATACTCTCGAATCCGCAACCATTGTCAAACTCACACGCACCTTGGCCATTATCCCTATCACGCTCGTTCTATCCTACTGGCAAAGTCGCTCACAAAAAAGCAAGCAAGGTGTTCAACTGAAGAAAGTCTTTCCACTCTTTATCCTCTACTTCATCCTCGCCTCTCTCCTTACCACACTACTCACCTCTCTCGGTGTAGCTAGTAGCTTCTTTACCCCACTCAAACAACTCTCTAAATTCCTTATTGTCATGGCTATGAGCGCTATCGGTCTCAAAACCAATCTCATCGGATTGGTCAAATCCAGCGGCAAATCTATTCTACTTGGAGCACTCTGCTGGATCGCCATCATCCTGACTAGCCTTGGAATGCAAGCACTGATTGGTATTTTCTAAAATAAAGAGGCTGGGGCAAAAAGATTTTGATTTTAGGTTCTTTAGTATATGGTTCATTGAATCTAGAATAGTACGCCGTTACTGCTAAAATATTTCTAGAAATTAATTTTCCTTTCCTAATCGATTTGTTCATATCTTATTTCGATCTAATATAAATTTCTAAAATCGATAGATTAGACAAAAAAGCGAACAAGACAGAATTCTGAGTGTCAGATAACTCGTTTTGTTCGCTTTTTATATTTAAGGTTAGACTTTTGTCCCAGACTCTTTTTATGATTCTTCAATCAAACGTGTATGTTCTCTCTTGATGCAGCGATTCATAACGATATCTTCACATCCCCCAGCACGCAGTATTTCTTCTGCTTCTAAACTTTCAAGTCCGAGTTGCCCCCAAAAAATCTTGGCATCAGTCTTTAGAAAATCACGCGCTACATCTGGTAAAAATTCACTGCGACGATAAACATTGACAATATCTACAGGAAAAGGAATCTCTGCTAAGCTAGCATAAGCCTTTTCACCCAATATTTCACCACCTGCCGCCTTGGGATTGACTGGGATGATTTTATAACCCCGCGCCTGCATTTCCTTGGTTACTCGATTGCTGGTTGTTTCCTCGCGGTCAGACAAGCCCACTACAGCAAGAGTTTTACTCGTTGCTAGATACTGACGAATCACACCATCACTTGGATTGATAAATTCTTGACTCATAAAAATCCTCCTTTTTCATCAGTATAGCACATTTTGAAAAGGCTTGCAGAATTCTACTACAAAAAAGGAGGTCTAGCCCCCTTTTTATTTAGCCTCGTACCAGGTTGCCCCTTCATTTTCATCTGCGATAGGGGAACACTGAGTTTAATGGCTTCTTCCATGGTTTGTTTCACCAATTTTTTCATCTCTACCAATTCAGATTTAGGAACTTCAAGGACGATTTCATCGTGCACTTGCAGAAGCATCTTGGTCTGATAACCACCTGCAACCAAGGCTTTATCTAGCTCAATCATAGCAATTTTCAGAATATCTGCTGCTGATCCTTGAATCGGTGAATTGATAGCCGTCCTCTCTGCGAAACCACGAATGTTAAAGTTGCGCGAATTAATATCCGGCAACTCACGACGACGCTTGAAGAGGGTTTCTACATAGCCCTTATCACGCGCCTCACGCACCACCTCGTCCATGTAATTTTTGATGCCTGGAAAACGTTCAAAATAAGTGTCGATGTAGGCTTTGGCCTCTTTACGGCTGATGCCCAGATTATTAGACAAACCAAAATCTGAAATCCCGTAAACCACTCCAAAGTTGACAGCCTTGGCATTGCGACGGTCGTTTGCAGTCACATCCTCAGGACGCTCAATGCCAAAGACCCGCATGGCTGTCGAAGTATGGATATCTGCCCCCTCTTGGAAGGCCTTAATCAAGTGCTCATCCTTAGAAATATGCGCCAAAACACGCAATTCAATCTGCGAGTAGTCCGAGCTGAGTAGCACACTATCCTCCCACTCAGGCACAAAAGCCTTCCGAATGAGACGACCTTGTCCCAAACGCACAGGAATATTTTGCAAGTTTGGATCCACACTAGACAGACGACCTGTCTGGGTCAAATCCTGCACATAGCGAGTATGAATCTTACCATCAGCCAAAATCCAGTCCTGCAAGCCAATCACATAAGTAGACTGAATCTTGGCAATCTGACGGTAGTCTAGAATTTTCTTAACAATCGGAGCAATAGGAGCCAAACGCTCCAACACATCCACCGCTGTCGAATAACCTGTCTTGGTTTTCTTAGTGTATTCTAGAGGAAGTCCCAATTTTTCAAAGAGAAGTACACCCAACTGCTTAGGCGAGTTGATATTAAACTCCTCACCAGCCAGTTCGTAAATCTCCTGAGTGAGTTTTTCAATGACAAGCTCATTTTCAGCCTGCATTTCAAGGAGGGTCTCTTTCTTGACCGTAATCCCAGCAATTTCCATCTTAGCAAGGACAAAAGCCAGAGGTTGCTCCATATCATAAAGAAGCTCTAATTGCCCATTTTCGCTGAGTTTTTCAAGTAAAACAGGCTCTGTTTCGACCAAAACGGCAAGCTTACGTGCCAAATGCTCCAAGAATTTCTCGCGTTCAGGAATCGCCTTCTTGACACCCTTACCGTAGAAGGTCTCATCATCAACCAAATAAGTCTGACCATACATTCTAGCGATGGTCGCAATTTCATTGTCCTCCACAGTCGAAAGGAGGTATTTAGCCAAACGGCTGTCAAAGGCTGGTAACTGCAAATCGACACCAAAACGATTCAAGAGAACCTTGGCTTTTTTAAAGTCATAGACCTTCAAAGATGTTTTTTCTAGAAAGGCCTTGAAAATCGGGTCTTGCAAAAGTTCAAGCTTGTCTGTGGCATAGAACTTATCCCCACAAGACCAGGCAAATCCAATCAAATCATCCGTATGGTAATTCTCACCAAAAAGCTCAAAATGGAAGATAGACTCTTCACTCAGCATATCTTGACTGACTTGGTCAACGATAGTAAAGTCCAAACTCTCAGCCACATCAGCTGATACTGCATTTAAAGCCTGCTTGAGTTGTTTGAAGCCCATCTCATCGTAGAATTTCCCGAGATTTTCTACATCTGGACCACTATAGACCAAATCCTCCAAACCAATCTCAATCGGTGCCTTGGTATCAATGGTCGCTAGTGTTTTAGACAAAAAAGCCTGTTCCTTATCATTGATGAGATTGTCCTTCATCTTAGAAGCCTTCATCCCATCGATATTTTCATAAATCCCCTCAAGTGAACCATGCTCCAGTAAGAGCTTGATACCTGTCTTTTCACCGATTTTGGTCACACCAGGGATATTATCCGACTTATCACCCATGAGCGCCTTGAGATCGATAAACTGAGTCGGTGTGATGCTCATCTTTTCCATAAGATAATCTGGCGTAAAGGCCTCAAACTCAGCCACACCTTTCTTGGAAATTTCAACCACCGTATGCTCATCCGTCAGCTGAATCAAATCCTTGTCCCCACTGACAATGGTAATATCAAAACCATCCTGCTCAGCTAGCTTATCCAGCGTCCCAATAATGTCATCCGCCTCATACTGAGCCAATTCATAGTGACGAATACCCATATGATCCAACAACTCACGAATGAAAGGAAATTGCTCACGAAACTCATCAGGAGTCTTAGCTCGACCACCCTTATAGTCCGCATACATCTCTGTCCGAAAGGTTGTCTTTCCCGCATCAAAAGCCACCAAAATATGACTAGGCTCAACCCGCTCCAACAAATGGCTCAACATCAACTGAAAGCCATAAATCGCATTAGTATGCAAACCAGCCGCATTCTTAAAACGGTCCAACTGCTGATAGAGCGCAAAAAACGCCCGAAAAGCAACAGAAGACCCATCAATCAATAATAATTTTTTCTTATCCATACACCCATTATAAAGGAAAGCGAGCAAAAATACCATTGAGAATAACTAGACCTGCTATTTTTCATTCCTTTTTAAATAAATAGCTAGAAACCAATTCTATAGTGAAGTTGAACAAGAAAAATCATGATAGTCTATTTAGTGAATCAAAAGAACAAACTGAAAGAGTATTTTCCCCCAAGTTTTAAGAAACGATAACTTTGACTCCGATAATTTCAAATCACTTTTAGACCCTTCGAAAATCTCTTCAAACAGTAGCAAGCTTACCTTTTCGTAGTAAAGTTACTGACTTCTTCAGTTTTAGCAGCAATCTTAAAACAGTGTTTTGAGAGCTAGCAGCTCGATTCCTAGTTTCATCTTTCATTTACATTTCCTAGTAACAATCAAAAAACACTCTATCAAGCTGGAGACAACTTAATAGAGTGTTTTAACTACACAACTTACCTTTTATCCTATTATCGTATCTGGATCTGCTTAGCGCTCGACAATAAGAGCAGTCCCCATTCCTCCACCTATACAAAGCGTTGCCAGTCCACGTTTTGCATCACGTTTTTGCATTTCATGAAGAAGGGTAACCAATATACGGCAACCTGAGGCACCGATTGGGTGTCCAAGTGAAATAGCTCCACCATTGACGTTTACTTTTTCTGAGTCCAGATTCAGTTCTTTAGCAACTACACAGGATTGAGCAGCAAATGCTTCATTTGATTCTACCAAATCAAGGTCTGCAACTGTAAGCCCAGCTTTTTCAAGTGCCTTGCGAGAGGCATAAATGGGACCACATCCCATCACTTTTGGATCTAAACCTGCACTTGCATAAGATTTGATAGTTGCTAGTGCTGTAATACCCAATTCTTTGGCCTTTTCAGCACTCATTACCACAACTGCTGCCGCACCATCATTAATACCTGAAGAATTACCCGCAGTGACACTTCCGTCTTTTTGAAATACTGGACGAAGTTTAGCAAGACCTTCAAGTGAAATATCTTTTCTTGGAAATTCATCCGTATCAAATATAAGAGGCTCACCGCGTCGTTGTGGGATTTCAACTGGAACAATCTCTTCTTTAAACCGACCAGCCTCAATTGCTTCAAGGGCACGTTTTTGAGATCGGAGGGCAAAGCTATCTTGTTCTTCACGAGTAATTCCATATTGTTCAACAACATTTTCAGCTGTAATTCCCATGTGATAATCATCAAATCCATCTGTCAAGCCATCTCGAAGCATAGTATCCACTACTGTAGCATTTCCCATTCGAGAACCCCAACGTTGATTTGGAAGAATATAAGGGGCTTGGCTCATATTTTCAGCTCCACCTGCAACAACTATATCAGCATCACCACATAGAACTGCTTGAGTCGCTAATTGAACTGCTTTCAAACCAGAACCACATACTTTATTGATTGTGAATGCTGGAACAGTAACTGGGACACCTGCATGAACGCTCATTTGACGAGCTACGTTTTGCCCTAGACCTGCCCCCAAAACATTCCCCATAATTACTTCATCAACTTGCCCTGGTTTCAAGCCAGCTCTTTCAATAGCATTTTTAATTACTATGCTCCCTAGTTCAACAGCCGAAATATCTTTTAAACTTCCTCCAAAAGATCCAATTGCTGTACGAACCGCTGCAACAATGACTACTTCTTTCAACTCTTTCTCCTTACTCTATTAGAATTTGAAAAATCTTTCTGTATAGGACATCTTATCTTACCGCATCAAGAATTTCCTCAAGCAAAAGACTATTCTAATCACAGTAATGAACATAAATGACTTATAAAAATAAAAATGATTTCTTTTTAGAACATTTTCTCAAGCATATTCACTATAACACAAATTAGATTGCTTTGCCATTAGAACCTAAAAGGTAAAACTAAAGCGAGATTTGTTCACATGCACAATAAGAACCCCACATCAAACTAAAAATAGAGAATCAGAAAAAACTCTAAAAATAAGACGAATTGTCTAACTTTTTAGAGTTCATCATCGATAATCTGGCTGTCCATTTATCGAAATTCTTTAATATCTCCATCATAAGTCGCCCAGTCTTTACTGAAAAAGCGCTCATTCAGATGGTAAGTCGGAGCTGGTGTAGGATTGGATAGGAAAGGATCAACTGCCTTGTCAAAAAGCCAACCAACCCAACCAACCAAGATGGATGGTATCCTTCATAAAATAAGGATCCCCGCCATCTTTAGAAAAAAATCTGCTATATTAGTAAAATCCTTGACTTTCTAACTGGTAGCGAATCTTCTGCACCGTTTGTTGGTACATATCCTCTCGTAGACCAGCATAGTTCATCCATTTTTTTATTAACAGGCTGGAATGATAACAAATCAGTACATTGACCTTTGACTTTAGAAAACTGTATTAAGAACCAACTGCAAAGTCATTATACTCTGATGACTTGAGATAGTTATAATTTTTCTGATGATCCTTTCTAATTTTTTTCAAATCGTCTTTTAATTTGTGTATTATAGAAAATGATTTTCCATACCCATATCATTATTAGTAGTATTCTTTTCTGCATCTGCTTCGAGCAATATCTTTCTAATCGCATCGATAAGAAAAACTGATCTGGGAAGAGTCTTTTCAAATAGTTTTTTTCTACATGTTCTTTATATTTCAAAGTTTCTCCTCTGAATAGAAAAATTGACCAAAACAGAAAATGGCCTGTCTCTCATTAAATCGTAGCAAAGAGATTATATACAGTATGATCAAACTCTGATAGACTCCTCATTAGACAATTTTCTGTACTATATCTTTCATTGATACAGTTTGAGATCTGTTTTTAATAGATCGTCTTAGCATGCATGTTTGAGCTACTAATATCTCCTGATTGATTTTCTAAAAAAGAAGTTAATTGGTCACTATTAAAATACTCTTGAAAAACTGCAGGTTCATAATCACTTTCTGTAAACCATTGGGGAGATATAACAAATACAGCTTGTTTATTCTCTATTTCTGACAATATCTGTTGCATCCCGAAATACTGATTAAGCGATGCAGCCCCTCTCTGTCCTAAAAGATAAGGTCGATAGGAGCGATTGTATTTCTCAGCCAAGACTGCAGGATGAGCACCGTCAAAACGAAGCCACTCACTAGAGCCAAAGAAAGGAACAAAACGCATATTTGGATCAGATAGTGCTCTGACCTTTTGACTTCGCTCCTTAAAACTATCGATAGTAGTAGCCACTGCTGAACGCTTTTCAGCTCCTAGATTATGACGCATCTCAGTAGGATAAAAGAAAATGAGCAGAAAAACCAACAAACCAGCTATCAAGATCGGCCCGAAGATCATCCATAAGCGTTTAAGCATTTTGTAGCTCCACAATACCAGCTATGATTTTATTAGCTGTATTCCAGTCATCACGACCAAACTCTGTTACAGGGACACGAATGTCAAAACGGTTTTCAATCTCCACAATCAACTCAACCGTGCCCATGCTATCCAAGACACCTGCATCAAAAAGATCTTCATCCATCATGTCAGAAACATCTTCCATAAACAACTCATCAATAATTTCGATAACTTCTGATTTGATATCCATATTTTATTTCCTTTTATTTTTTAAACCATAGATCATTCAAAAATCCAGAAAAGATTAAGAATGACAGCATGACGACATGGAAGGTCACAACCATGCCAAGCAACTGAATCCAGCGATTCTCAGGTAGAGCAGCCTTTCCCTGCTTTTTTCCGTTCTTTATTGAGCGTTTTTTTCTTGCGAATCCAAGCGTCATTAATGACCAAGCCCAGTCCATGAAAAAGGCCATAGGCAATATAGTACCAGGTCACTCCATGCCAAAATCCCATAATCAGCATATTTACAATATAAGCCACACTTGAGGTTACATTGCGATTTCTTAAAGACCTTCTTTCTGGTCAACACCATGACCATTCGCATAAAGACAAAGTCACGAAACCAGAAAGATAGACTCATGTGCCAACGATTCCAAAATTCCTTTAAATCCCTTGATAAAAAGGGCTTATTAAAGTTGATAGGGCTACGAATTCCCATCAAATTTGAAATGGCTAAGGCAAACATAGAGTAACCTGCAAAGTCAAAGAAAAGCTCCAGACCAAAGGTATACATAACTGCTAAGGCATAGAGATTAAAGAAGCCACCTGACTGCAGGGCTAGATTCTTCAGAGGAGGTAGTAAGGTCTCTCCTAAAACATGAGCTAGGATAAACTTATACAAAAAGCCCCACATGATATAGCGAACAGATTCTATCCAGCATATCCATCAACTCATCCCTCTCAGGAATGGTCTGATAATTTTCATTAAAATCGCTTAAAGCGATCAATTGGACCACTTGAAAAAGTCGGCATGAAGAGAAGGAAAACGGAGGAATTCCCAGAGGGTAAAATCCTTAATCACTCCATCTCTCAGCTCGATAATAATCCCAACCGAACGAAAGGTCAGGTAAGAAATTCCCAAAAATCCAAGCAAAGACTGCGTTCCATTGATAGCAGGCTGCACCTTGACAAAGATAATCGGAAGGAGAGACAGAAAACTAACTAGGTAGAAAACCCACTTGCCATCCTTACTTTTTCGATAATGCTTGTAGAAGAGTACGAGTAATATTTCCCAACAAAGATAAATACCTAAAGCAGCCAATTGATTGGTCTTCCCACCCACCAACATGGTGACGATAAAGAAAAGACTAACCAGCACTTCATACCAGGCAAAGCGTTTCTTAAAAAATAGACCGATAAAGATGGGTAAGGTTGCAGCAATCACATAGACAAAATACTGAGGATTGCCATATGGCTCTAAATGAGGAAGCTGTTGAAAGAACTCCATCATCTCTTGTTCACCTCGTTAATCAATCCTTTAATGTCAATTTTCCCATTTGGAGTCAGTGGCAAACTGTCTCGATAAAGGAATTTGGACGGCATCATATAAGACATCATAATATCTGTCAAGTCTTCCTTAATGGCCTTGGTAATATCGATATCACGTTCAAACTGCTCACGGACACCATCTTTTAAGATGACATAGGCCAGAAGATTTTGCACCTTGTGGTCTTTATTATAGCGCGGTACTGCAACAGCAGACTCGATAAAGCGAGACTTATTGAGGTTTTGAGAGACATCTTCTAACTCAATGCGGTAACCGTTGAACTTAATCTGGAAGTCCATGCGTCCTCCGTAGAGAAGCAAACCTTCATCTGTCATAGATCCCACATCGCCTGTGTGATAGGCTGGTAGTCCTTCAAATTCAAAGAAGGCTTCTGCTGTTTTTTCAGGATTGTTCATATAACCTTTTGAAACAGCTGGTCCAGACACAATGATTTCTCCCTGTTCGCCATTTGGCAATTTATTGCCTTCCTCGTCAATGATAAAGGTTGGAGAATCAGCCTTGGTATAGCCGATTGGTAGGCGTTTGAGAGTCGTCAACATCTCGTCTGTCACAGCAACAGCTGACAGGGCTACTGTCGCTTCTGTTGGGCCGTAGGCATTGATAATACGGGCATGTGGGAAACGTTCACGTAGTTTTTGAGCCGTTTTAACCGTCAATTCTTCGCCATCAAAGTAGAAATGCGTAATTCCAGGCATTTTTTCGCTATTAAAATCTTCAGACAACATGGCCATATCCGCAAAAGAAGGCGTTGAAGTCCAGATAGCGATTGGCAATGAGAAGATGGTTGCAAAAAGTTGCTTAAAGTCCTGAGTAATAGCTGAAGGAAGAGCGAAAAGCGTACCCCCCAGTGCCAAGGTCGGCGCCCAGTACATGACAGACAGATCAAAAGAATAAGGTGGCTGAGCCAGCATTTGTGGACGACTCGGTGTCGCAAATTCCTTGTCCGTAATCATCCAGTTGGTAAAGCTGAGGAGATTATCATGTGAAATCTGCACTCCCTTTGGCTTACCAGTCGTACCAGAAGTAAAGATAATGTAGTAGTTATCATCGCCCTTGACTGGATGCGTGATCTCATAGTTATTCCCTTGGGAAAAGGCTTCATGAACCTGAGCTAGATTCAACATCGGTGTCGAAACCTGCTCCAATGGAAAATCTGAGATGGCAATAATCAAGCTTGGCTCTGCTACTTCTAAAATAGCTGAAACTCGCTCCAAAGCCGAATGGCTATCAATGGGAATGTAGGCATGTCCTGACTTAGTCAGTGCTACAAAAGTTGCCAACATTTCATATTCTTGGCCTCCAAAAACAACCACAGGAGATTTCTCTGGCAAATCTAGTTGATCAATGGCTACAGCCAAACTATCCGAATCAGCCTTTAAATCTCCATAAGTGTGTTCCTGCCCCAAAACATTGTAAACAGGATAGCTAGGCTGTGTCTGAGCAAAATGCTCAATGGTTTCAATCATATCTACTATTGGTTTATTTGACACAATAGGGATTCTCCTTCAAGTTAAAATTCATTATAGATAAAGCTTCCTTGACCCTGACCAAGATAGCTAAAGAAGTAAAGCAGCCCTAGAAAGATAAGAAAATACAAGGCTGTCCGACCAAGAAAGAGGTACAATTCTTTTCTCTGTTTCATCAAGAAAAACCATTCATTTCTGTAATTTTTCGCTAAAATAAGAGTGATTCTTACTAGCTTATTTTTCTACCATTGTACCACTTTATAGGGTGGTTTTTCAATTGTTTGCCGTACATTTTCACTGCATTTAAGCTTATTTTAAAGATTATGCAGTTTTTTTCTATGTATATTTTAAAGTAGAGAAGTCTAGGTAAAAAAACTCCATTTCAGTAGAAAATGAAGTAATTATCCCCATAATAAAACGCATAATATCAAGTTTTTTCAACACCTGATACCATGCGCTTTTCTGATTTTTAAAGACTTTTTAACCAGTCTCTCATTTAAAATAATCTCGTCTGATATAAATTAAAATAGCTTCTATCATCAGACAAATGGCCGATAGCCAAAAACTGATGCTAATACCAAAATTTTCAGTAATATAGCTCATTAGCAAAACAAATACTGAAAATGATAGTGTTGAAATCACTTCCAGAACGGAATAGACATTAACCAAGTTATTTTCCTCTACTGTTTCCTGAAGAAATACACTTTCAGGAACTTCTTTTAGTTGCGATAACATACCAACTAAAGCTGAAAATAATAAAAACATCTGTGCGTTTGGAAAATATAGAATAGTCAGTGTCACTATTACCATACCTACAAGAGAAAAAAGAATACTTTCCCATTTAGCAGCAAGAAACTTTTCAGATAGCCTAAAAGCAATTAAGCCACTAATTATAATCCCGATAGAGTATGCTGTATTAGAATATCCCCAGTAACTTTCCGTTTTCATTTAATAACTCAGTTACAAAGACAAGTATGATAGAAGAAACCCAAATCGTATTTGAGAAAAATTTCCAATAAATTTGCTGACACAAAAAAAGTCTTAATCTAGGATCTCTAGCAACTAACTTCCAACCTTTGAGTAAAATTTCAAGATTAGTTTCTGACTCTAACACCTCCACTTCAGCCTTAGGAAGCAAATAACATCAGAAAGCTAGAAATGATATACAAGATTAAAAATGATAAACGTGGTAGGTAAGAGACCAATTGTTGCAAAACAAGAGTCCACCTAATCCCCAACCCACCAATTGAACAGCTTCACCACTCATTGATAAGGCTGAGTTAGCCTTGCCCAAATCGGTCGCATAGCGTGGCACAATAGCATAGGAAACGGGTGCGGCAAAACCATCTAATATGGAAATTACAACAACAAATAGATAGATCACCAAAGGCGCTACTGATTGCATTACGGTAAACATTCCTACCAGTATCGTTAATAATATAGTCTTTCCAAATTGAGATAAAGATAAAACCCTATTTAGCGCTATCCTCTTAGTAACTAAAGGAACTAAAAGACTAGCAACAAAAGAGGATATCCCTATTAAAAATAGGGAACTAGTGATGTAGCAATTACTGATTTTGAAATAATGTATATGTTAGCAATGATGGTTACTCTAAAGAAAATATCTGCTAAATTTGCAAACAATTGAGAGACTAACAACTTGATAAATGAATTAGACATATAGCTCTCCCATCTTTATTTCCAACTTTGGAATTAAAATTTGATTTTTAATATTTTAGCATAAAATAGCAGAAAACAAAAGTGATGGTTTTCACATAAAAAAGCCTGAGATTTTCATCTCAAGCTCTTATCAACATAATTGTTTTCTAGATTAAAAAAGTGAGAATACAAGCACGGCCAAGGCTGCACCGATAACAGGTCCCACAACTGGAATCCAAGCGTAAGACCAGTCTCCGTCTCCCTTGTTTGAAATTGGAAGGATGCTGTGCATGATACGAGGTCCAAGGTCACGCGCAGGGTTCAAGGCATAACCTGTTGTCCCACCTAGTGATAGACCGATACCGACAATCAAAGTCCCCACTGCAAAGGTTCCGATACCTGCCTGAAAATCGTAAAGACCCCAAAGCAAAGATTGTCAACACCAAAACAAAGGTGCCAAGGATTTCGCTGATCAAGTTTGAAACTGTATCCTTTGATAGCTGGACCAGTACTGAAGGTTGCCAAAGATATTTCCTGCATTTTCTTCTGCCTCATAATGCGGTTTGAATTGCAACCAAACCAAAATCTGACCCAGCATAGCCCCTGCGAACTGAGCTAGGATGTAAGGAAAAACGGAAGCCCAAGGCAAACCACCTTTTAAGGCTACACCGATGGTCACAGCTGGGTTTAAATGAGCTGGACTGAGCTTGCCAGATACAAATACTGCAACCGCAACTGCAATCCCCCAACCCATAGTAATCACAATCCAACCTGAGCTGTTGCTCTTGGTTTTTGGAAGAACCACACCAGCAACAACACCATTTCCTAGAAGAATTAGGATTAAAGTCCCTAGAAATTCTCCAAATAATTCATTCATCATCTTTCTGTCTCCATTAAAAAGAAGGGACGGGCGACAAGGAGTCCTGCCCTCCACCTCTTTTTCCATTTTTTCTTAATTTTTTAATTCTGCTAAATCATTGTTAGCGAGAGCTGCTTCGACATCCGCACGGTAACCTGCTTTTTCATCTTCTGACCAGTCATAGAATCGTCCCATTTCATCCAAAACTGGCTCAACGATGCTATCCAAACTATCACGCATAAAGAGCATGTGGTTGGTACGACGAAGAAGGAAGTCAACTGGGCTAAGAGCCAACTCGTTGCGCATTGCATAGTGAAGTGATAAAGTATCTGCCAAGCTGAGTCCTGGCGCTTGTTCCAAACTATGAGCAAGAGCAAAGACTTTCGGTGCATTTGAACCGTAGAGATTTGCTAGGTAATGAGCTTCCTTGCTATCCAAACCACGTGACACTCCAAGTTGCGCAAAGGCTTCGATTTCTGAGTCCACATTTGCTGGGTTCAATTCTCCACCTGAAACAGGGTAAGTCTTAGAGTTAATCAGTTTAAAGCTGCGGTCAAATTCTGCTTTGAGGATGTCAACCACGCGCTCCATAGCTCCTTCAGCCATCTTACGGTAGTCTGTGATTTTACCACCAGCAAGGGTCAAAAGGCCATTATCATCACGGTCCAAGCTCGAACCACGAGAAACTGCAGATGGATCCAAATGTTTCTCAGAGGTACTGCTTTCAAGCTTGCTGACAGCAGACTCAACATCTTCACGCGTTTTTTCTTTAGAGAGATAAGATTCAACAGTCGCAATCAAGTTGTTAAAGCTTTCATCACTGATTGTACCGTTATTTCCTCCATTGTAGTCAGAAGCGCTATTGCCTGCGATCAATGGACGAAGACCTGCCCAGCTGCTTTCGATATCATCAATGGTGATGTTGGCTTCTGGGAAGCGGTTGTTGACAATGCCAAGTAGGTAATCTACATCTTCCTGAGTCACTTTTGGATGTTCTAAATCACCTGTGTAGTCTGTATCAGTTGTACCGAAGTAAGTCTTGTTTTCACGTGGAAGAACAAAGACCATACGACCGTCACCCAAACCTGTGTCAAAGTAAACTGGCTGTGAAACCTTGATCTTGCTTGAATCCACTACCAAGTGAACTCCCTTAGTTGGACGCATTTGTGAGAATTGTGTTCCCTTTATTAGACAAATTGCGTACTTTATCGCTCCAAGGACCTGTTGTATTAATAACCAGACGGGCCTTGATTTCAAAGACTTGGTCTGTCAACAAATCACGAGCTACGACACCTGTAATCTTGCCACTTTCGTCAAAGAGGAAACCTTCTGCCTTCACGTGGTTGGCAATGAGGGCACCGTCTTGGTTGGCACGTTTGATATTTTCAATCACGAGACGCGCATCGTTGTTACGGAAGTCAAGGTAAACCCCACCTCCTACCAAACCTTCTTTCTTCAAGTTTGGCTGGCGTTCCAAGACTTCTTCCTTGCTCAAGACCTTGTTAGCAGCTGGCGTATTGTTAACTCCCTGCCAAAGAGGTCGTACAAAGGTCCATAGCTACTTTAAGACGGAAGAGGCTAAAGGTCGCTCCATCTTCATCGTAAACTGGCAAGAGCATTGGATCTGGTTTTGGAATGTGTGGTGCAATTTGTTGAACCACTGCACGTTCAGAAACCGTATCTGATACTACTTCTACGTCAAATTGCTTAAGGTAACGAAGACCTCCGTGAACCAATTTTGTTGAACGGCTAGATGTTCCTTCTGCAAAGTCTTGCATTTCAATCAAACCAGTATCTAGACCACTAGCTGCTGCCTGTAAAGCTACACCAGCCCCTGTGATTCCCTCCACCGATAATCAAGAGATCCAAGGTGCGTTCCTGCATTTTTTTAATTGATAATTCACGTGTTTTTCTTTGAAAATTCCATATTTACACACTTTCTAACTAAGTCCTGTCATTGTTAAACTGATGTCATCAGTATTAGTCTTCTTCTGCAAAAGACTTGAGTTGCTTTTACAGCTTTCTTCCAACCCTTGTAGAGTTGTTCCTTACGAGATTCGTTCATAGATGGCTCAAAGAGTTCTCCAGTCTCATTCAAGAGCTTCAACTCATCTAAGTCTTTCCAGTAACCAACTGACAAACCTGCTAGGAAGGCTGCACCCTAGAGCTGTTGTTTCCAAGTTTTTTTAGCACGAGCGATGTCGATTCCCAAAATATCAGCTTGGAACTGCATGAGGAAAGTTGTTCATAGTCGCATCACCGTCCACTTTCAATACTTGAATAGCTGTCTGAGAATCTACCTGCATGGTGTCGATGATATCACGCACTTGATAAGCAATTGATTGAAGAGTTGCCTTGATAAAGTCTTCTTTGCTTGTTCCACGAGTCAAACCAAAGACTGAACCGCGAGCATTTTTGATTCCAGTATGGAGCACCTAGATCCTGTAAAGGCTGGAACGACATAAACTTCATCATCATTGTGAGAATCACGAGCATATTTTTTTCAGATTCTGGTGAGTTCTCAACCATTCGAAGACCGTCACGAAGCCATTGAATCGCACTTCCTGCGATGAAGATAGAACCTTCTAAAGCATAGTAAACCTTACCATTGATTCCGTAACCAATGGTTGTCAAGAGGTTGTTTTCAGACAACTGCATTTCTTCACCAGTATTCATGATGATGAAAGAACCTGTTCCATAAGTATTTTTTTAACCATACCAGGTTCAAAGGCTAACTGTCCAAAGAGGGTCGCCTGTTGGTCCCCCAGCCATACCTGAGATTGGAACTTCTCCACCATAGAAAGTGGAATGGAGCTGTCTTACCGTAGATTTCAGAGTTAGAACGAACTTCTGGCAACATAGCCTTAGGAATGTTGAGGATTTCCAAAATCTCATCATCCCATTTGAGTTCTTTAATGTTATAAAGCATGGTACGGGCTGCATTTGAGTAATCCGTCACGTGAGACGCACCGTCTGTCAATTTCCAAACCAACCAAGTGTCAATAGTACCAAAGAGCAATTCCCCCTTTTTCAGCTCGCTCTTGAGCGCCTTCTACATGATCCAAAAATCCAACGAACTTTAGTAGCAGAGAAGTAAGCATCGATAATCAAACCAGTCTTTTCATGGAATTTTTCAACATAGCCTTTGCTTTTTAGTTGCTCAGCTAAAGGAGCTGTCTGACGAGATTGCCAAACGATGGCATTGTAGATTGGAAGTCCTGTTTTCTTATCCCAAACGACCGTTGTTTCACGTTGGTTAGTGATCCCGATTGCTTCGATTTGACTTGGTTTCACACCACTATCAATGAAAGCACCAGCAATAACAGACTGTACAGAGTTCCAAATTTCATTGGCATTATGTTCTACCCAACCTGCGTGAGGGAAAATTTGAGTGAACTCTTTTTGGCTAGAGCTAACTTTTTCACCTTTTTTGTTAAAGATAATGGCACGAGAACTTGTAGTTCCCTGGTCAATGGCCATGATGTATTTTTCTTGTGACATGTGATGTCCTCCTCATAAAGATCTTGAGGATGTCTCCTCTTTACACTAACTAGTATACAAAATAAAGCGCTTTCTTGTTTATCAACTTTTTTTAATTTTTAAAAAAATGTGAGGAGATTGTGTAAATTTCACAAAAAAGACCTGGAAGCACCAAGTCCTTTTAAGTGAATAATAACTGACGAATCCCTGCCAAATCTTCCATATCCAAGTCATTTTTTAAATAATAGACTGGTGTCTGCTCCTTCTTATAAATAGGGTTATTTGTAACCAGCAAATCATAATGTCGAGTTCGGTCATAGGCTTCAATGGTAATGAAACGATTGTATTCCAAATACCGTTTCAAAATGGCTGCCATCCTTGAAAAGACAAGAAAACCAGATGTCAAATCCAGACCAATCCGCATATGCTGACCACCATTTTCAGCCATATACTCGATCAACTGGAGCCATTCCCAAAGAATCTTCTTATCTAAAGCTGTCCCCTTCTGAAGGCAGGTAAAGCCTGAAAAATTTCTTCCGCTATCCCCTTAAAATCATGTTCCATCAGCGAATACGGATGGCGATTCTCTGTCTGGTATTTATACTTATCTTGTAAAATATAGCCCTTATATAGATAGATTTGAGCACAAAGCTGACTGAGTTCATAGGTGACATGGTCCTCTGTATAATCACCTAGTAACTCCTCTTTCTTCATTTCTTGAATCAATTGCGTCAGCAAATCTGCCAACTGCCCTCCAAATCCAAGGATATACTCCATAGTATGAAGAGGAAGAATGCGATGAGATAGGAGGAAAGAGAAGAATATCATCATCTCACCATCCTCAGTTCCGAGAGGGAGGTGTTGCCCAGCAAAAAAGGACGAGGTCTTTCGAAGCAAACGCAGGTAGAAAATATTGTCAAAATACCCTCGCATTTTCTCTTCTATCACTTGAAACTGACAGGCCTTGACCCGTAGACGTTGTTGACTGATGTGAGACCAGAGAACCAAGTCCAATTTCTGGCCCGAAGACAAGCTTGCACCGCAGATTTCTTCTAAACAAGCAATCTCCTGCTTTCTCTCTGGCTTCTGCATGTGGCCTTCCCACTCCTGACTCGACCAGACCTTACGGAAAAGACAGAAATAGAAATAGCGAATCTGATGCTCTGGACCTCGCCACCGTCCATTTTGGATGGATAAGTCAAATTCTGACAAAATCTGATTTAAACTAGCCAAGTGGCGACCAAGCGTTGCCTCACTAATCATCAATTCTTGAGCCAGCTGATGGGCTAGAAACTGTTGGTGGTAAAGAAGATAAACTAAAATCTGGTATTTAACCGCATTCTCTAAAAACAAGCTCCGAATATCTCTCCCCTTGGTAGCTGCACCAATCGACAAACGCAGATTTTCATCTTGTAAGTGGATTGTCAGCTCTAAATCACTGTCCAAAGCCTTGTCATTGAGCAGGGTGACATATTTGGTTAGGGTTGCTTTTGAAAATCCTGTTTCCTCCATTACGGCCTTGACGGTCGTCTCAGACTCTTGTAAGAGAAAGGAAAGGATTGAAAATTGGCCAGATTCAGCCTTTTCCATCAAGTCTCCTAAATACATTTGTTACCCCTTTCATTTTCTACCTTAAGCATAGCATAAATCTTACAAATGCTGAAATAATCTGTTTCTCTTTTTATTTTCATTCAGATTTCCTGGTCCATTATCCTGAAAATCAGCAAACACACGGCTCCCCCTTTGGGCATTTTTATGCTAAAATAGTAGCTATGGATAAAATTATTAAAACTATATCAGAAAGCGGAGCCTTTCGTGCTTTTGTCCTAGACAGCACTGAAACCGTCCGCACTGCTCAAGAAACATCAAACCCAAGCTAGTTCAACTGTAGCGCTTGGTCGAACTCTTATCGCTAGCCAGATTCTCGCAGCCAATGAAAAAGGAAATACCAAACTAACAGTTAAGGTGCTAGGATCTAGCTCTCTAGGTGCTATCATCACCGTCGCTGATACCAAGGGGAACGTCAAAGGTTACGTTCAAAACCCTGGTGTTGACATCAAAAAGACTGCAACTGGTGAAGTCCTAGTCGGACCTTTTGTCGGAAATGGTCAATTCCTCGTTATCACAGACTACGGTACTGGAAATCCTTACAACTCTATGACTCCCCTCATCTCTGGGGAAATCGGTGAAGACCTGGCCTTTTACCTGACCGAAAGCCAACAAACCCCTTCAGCAGTCGGCCTCAATGTCCTTTTGGACGAAGAAGACAAGGTCAAGGTTGCAGGTGGTTTCCTAGTCCAAGTCTTGCCAGGAGCCAAGGAAGAAGAGATTGCTCGCTTTGAAAAACGCATCCAAGAAATGCCAGCTATCTCGACTCTTCTCGAAAGCGACGACCATATCGAAGCCCTCCTCAAAGCAATCTACGGTGACGAGGCCTACAAGCGTCTTTCTGAAGAAGAAATCCGTTTCCAATGTGACTGTAGCCATGAGCGCTTTATGAACGCTCTTGCTAGTCTTCCAAGCTCAGACTTACAGGAAATGAAAGAGGAAGACCACGGGGCAGAAATCACTTGTCAATTCTGCCAAACTACTTACAACTTTGATGAAAACGACCTGGAGGAACTCATTCGTGACAAATCTTAATACACCTTTTATGATTGGCAATGTTGAGATTCCCAATCGTACCGTTTTAGCACCCATGGCCGGCGTGACCAACTCTGCCTTTCGTACCATCGCAAAAGAGCTCGGAGCTGGACTTGTTGTCATGGAAATGGTGTCTGACAAAGGGATTCAATACAACAATGAAAAAACTCTTCACATGCTCCACATTGATGAGGGAGAAAACCCAGTTTCTATTCAACTTTTTGGTAGTGATGAAGATAGCCTCGCGCGCGCAGCAGAATTCATTCAGAAAAATACCAAGACAGATATCGTCGATATCAATATGGGATGCCCTGTAAACAAAATTGTGAAAAACGAAGCGGGAGCTATGTGGCTCAAGGACCCAGACAAAATCTACTCTATCATCAACAAGGTCCAATCTGTCCTTGATATCCCCCTTACTGTCAAAATGCGTACAGGCTGGGCTGACCCGTCTCTTGCAGTAGAAAATGCCCTCGCTGCTGAAGCAGCAGGTGTCTCCGCCCTTGCCATGCATGGCCGTACCCGTGAACAAATGTACACAGGCCACGCAGACCTTGAAACCCTTCACAAGGTCGCTCAAGCTCTGACCAAGATTCCGTTCATCGCTAATGGTGATATCCGCACTGTTCAAGAAGCTAAACAACGTATCGAAGAAGTAGGTGCTGACGCTGTCATGATTGGACGAGCTGCTATGGGCAATCCTTACCTCTTCAACCAAATCAACCATTACTTTGAAACAGGAGAAATCCTACCTGATTTGACCTTTTGAAGACAAGATGAAAATCGCCTACGAACACTTGAAACGCTTGATTAACCTCAAAGGGGAAAACGTCGCAGTTCGTGAATTCCGTGGCCTCGCTCCTCACTACCTCCGTGGAACATCTGGCGCAGCCAAACTCCGTGGAGCCATTTCACAAGCTAGCACCCTAGCAGAGATTGAAGCACTCTTGCAGTTGGATAAGGTTTAACATGGTTCATACTGCTCTACTGATTATCGATATGCAAAAAGCATTTGATAGACCTATTTGGGGAGAACGAAACAACCCTCAAGCTGAACATCAAGCATTGAGGGTACTGGCATACTTTCGTAAACACGGTCTTCCAGTCTTACATGTTCAACACATATCTGACAATCCCCAGTCGCAATTTCATAACAAACAAAATCAGGAGTTTAAAAGTGGATTTGAACCATTTGCTTCAGAACCTGTCTTTCAAAAAACAGTTAATAGCGCCTTTATTGGAACAAATCTTGAAACATATTTACGAAAAAATCAGATTGGTCATTTAGTCCTTGTTGGTTTGACCCTGCCTCATTGTGTATCTACTACGACACGAATGGCAGCAAATCTTGGTTTTGAAGTCACTTTACTAGCAGATGCTACTGCCAGTTTTACCCTATCTAACAAAAACGGTCAGTCCATCTCTCCTGAGACTATCCATGAGATTAATCTCCTTTCTCTACAAGATGAGTTTGCTCAAATTCTTACTACAGAAGAATTTTTAACCCAAGTATAAGTATAAAATAATCCGTCAACTCTTATTTGAGCTGACGGATTTTCTTTGATTGTAAAAATTCAAATACTGAGAGTTATTATTGACTCAAAGCAACACTGGAAACCTTACCATCCGCTCCTGTTGTAATTTGGATGATTTTTCCTCCACCGAATTTTGGCATTATACTTACCATCATCAAGAGTATAAGAATAGCCTCTGATAGAGTAGTTTTCTTTCTTTCCATCAGCAGATTCTACTGTGAATTGACCTCCTGATGAAACTGTAATAGTTTCGCCATTAGCTCCCTTCCAGTTGCCCACTGCAGCTGAGAAATCACCATCTACCATGGTTAAAACACCCTTGTAGCGTTTATTTTGCTCTGCTTGCTTGTCTTGAAGTTTGCGGTCAGTTGTAGAATCATAGCTTGATTGGTTAGACTGGGCTTGAGGAGCCTGTTGAGTTGAAGAAGCCTGAGCAGGAGTTTGTTGACTAGCCGCCTGTTGATTAGACACTTCTTGACCTTGTCTTTGCTCTGGTGCAGGTGTCGCAGTTGCTGAAGACTGATCAGTAGATGCCTTGGTCTTTTCAGATGAAGCTGAACTTGAGGACTTCTGAGTCTTGCTTTCTTGGCTAGAAGAAGCTGCTTTAGAGCTTGATGATTGACTTGTCTTAACAGAACTGCTTGCTTGAGTTGTTTCTTTTTTATTTCCACAAGCTCCTAGTAGCAAGGTAGAAGCCAATACAGTTGCTGCCATCAATTTGATATAGGTTTTCTTTTTCATTTTTCTACTCCTTTGTAATATTTTTAGAAATATAAAGAAATCTTTTTTTGTAATATAATTGTAACATTCAGAAATTGAAATATGTCAACAATTTATCTAAACTATTTTTAAAAAAATCTTAAATACTTTAGATACATTTACTCCTCCTACTCTTCTATTCGTAATCAATAGAAAAACAGGAGATTTTCCTATTAAAAAAATTTGAAATTTGTTTTTGTGTAATCGCTTGCATCTTTAAGTACAAAGGAATATAATAACATTGAAATAGAATATAGGAGGTGCATTCTTATGCTAAATAAGTATTTCAAGTATCTTCCTTGGTTGATTTTGGGAGCTATTGGCTCTTATCAATCAGCCACTTACTATGCGCAAACTTCATTTGATGTCTTCTATCTGACTACAATCTTTTTGATTGTCTATATCGCTTTGTTATTTTTACATGAGAAAACTATCTCAAGTATCGATACAAAGACTTTTTTACTCACATGTTGAGTAATTCTAAGAAAGATAGCCATCCCTAAAAACAGTCGCAACAGCAAAGCAAACTAATAAAGGTAAATAAAGAGGTCGGGAACTTTGTCCCGACCTCGTTTTTTATTTCAATCGATAGGTTTTTCTTGGTTTCTTTTTAGGCACTCGTTTGAGTCCGACTTCTTCTACATATTCTCCGTATTTTACGAGAAAGTTATTGCTGACGATTGGACGACCGGGGTTGATGAGATTGACCAGTTCAGTTCCTTCGTAGACAGTGAACTCCTCCTCCAGCAGATAGAGGAAGGTCGGATTCCAGTCGAGACGGCCTTGGATTCGTTTGATGGATTCTTGGATAATGGCATAATGGTCAAAAGCGAAGGCTTGCTCCTCCAACTCTACTCCCTCTAGGTAGCATTTGCCTGTCTGAAAATCGACATCTACGAAAACGACATCCTTGGCATCGTCTCCTGCTTGAACGAGGTCTAAGGTACGACTAGGTAGATACACTAAGTGGGCAATGGTCACTGTCCAGCCTCGGGGGTCACGCCCGGGAGTCGATACGGTCATCAATTGCTCGATTTTTTCCAAAGGAAGATCGAGATTAACTTCTTCTCTTACCTCGCGCTGACAGGCATGTGCAGCATCTTCTCCCTTATCCATAAAGCCTCCAACCAAGGCCAAACAGTTTTGATAAGGGTGAGCCTTGCGACGGATCAGCAAGAGCTTGATTTTTCCTTCGACAAAGCAGTAGGCCACCATATCCACTGTCACACTTGGTTTTTCGTATTGAGGAAGTTCCTGCTCATAGTACCAGTCTAAAAACTCCTCCTGACTGGCATGAATTTCAAAATATTCTTTTTCCGTCATCCCTGCTGGAATCATCGTGTCCGTCATTTTATGCCTCCTTACGAACTGCCTTGGTCCATTGGTACCAACCCACTAGACTATTGAGAGTGTAAACCCAGTACATCCCTTGGATGTGGATATTTTCACCCCACCAGAGGTAGATACTAAAGAGATTGGTTGCAATCCAGAAAATCCATTGCTCACGGTAGAGACGTGTCATCAAGAGCTGACCAACACCATTGGTCGCATCGGTAACACTATCACGGAAAGGGCGAGCGCTATGGATACTTTGGTAAGCCAAGCCCATACCAATCCAAATGATAGCAGTCAAAGCCAAGTACTTGAGCCAGTCAAGCACAGATAATTTCTTGGCTTCAAAGTGAGATTCTTCTACTTTTCCTTGGTCATTGATACGATTGGACAGCCAAGCATAGAGGCCAATCGGCTGCATGACAAAGAAGTAAACGGTCGTCAAAACTTCGCCATAAAAAGTCGCATTCATGGCCAAAACCAAATAGATAGCCGAGTTGATGGCCCCGAAGAGATAATTACTTGCACGCCCTTCTGCTACCAAGATAACACAGACAATCCCAGTCCAAGATGCAAACAAGCTCATCCAGTCATGACTTTCTGTATTTTGCGTGAATTCCAAGATCAAGGGAACACTTGACAAGGCGATGAGATACAACCACTGGAAGAGACTACGGCCTACAAAGAGATCTTTCCAGAGCAGGTGCATGATTCCTGCAAAACCGATTTTGCGGGCTTCTGCATGGACATTTTTAAAGTTTTCGATAAATTGTGTGATTTTTTCAGTTAGTTTTTTCATAATTTTCTCCTAATCTGCTTGGTAAATGGCATCAATAGCCACTTTTTGGCTGCTTCATAATTGCCTAGGTAATCCTCCGCTAGATAAACTAAAGGAATATTGGTTAAATATCGCTCTCTCATCTGGTCCAAATGCTGGGAAAAACTATGACGAATATGGTCTTCTGCCATGGTCATATCTCTAAATCCGTCATTGACATAGGAGCCGACAGGTTGCACAAAGAGAATCAAGTCCCATTTTTCCTTAGCCAAAATCGAAACAAAGAGATTGTCAAAGGTTTCTCCTGATAAGTCCCCTTGATCCTCAGTCTCCATGTAATAATCATAGTAGCCCTTAGTCACCAAAGAATTGGTATCAGCTATCACTAGGCCTCGATTGGCATTGCTATCGATTAACTTGGAGGTCTGGTCATACTGCCCCAACAGGAGATAATAGTAATCCTTTGGAGTCAATTCATCGTCGCGGACATTGTTTTTGATCTGGTACTCACGTGCGTATTCCAGACTGACGGGTGCATCGTAATACCTTGCCAAATCCTTGGCTAGAGTAGTCTTCCCATTGCTAGCACTTCCCATAATCAACACTTTCTTGGTAAACTGACGTCGGAAGGGTTGAGCAATATATTTCCAATATTTGCTTGGATTTTCTCGAATCATTGTCGCTGAGATACCAAACTTTCTTTCTTGCAAGACAGTCTCAAAGCCACGATTAGATAATTCCTGCTGGTAGTCTGCTTCTCCCACAAAGAAGATTAGTTCTTGCTGGGTTTTCATCATAGGAAATCTCTGCTAACATTTGGTCTCAACCACTCCTGCCAGCCCATAGGGTAACGAGGAAGATTGGTTTCATCTAACTTGCAGACAGAGGTCAACTCGTCATCACCAAAGGCCTCTCGAATATAGCGAAATCTTTTTTGAAGCGTTAAGCCTACCTGCTCCCCTCGGTCTCCCTCATAGCCTGAAACGACTACCCAGACCTGGTCACACTGCCGCTTGGCTCGCTGGATCAGATCGATATGACCTTGATGAAGCGGAGCAAAGGTTCCAAATACCACTGCTGTTTTCTTTTTCATAAACGTATAACCTTTTTATGGTTTTTGATATTTTTGTTATCTATGTTTTTATTATAAACTATATTTTTGTTTTGTCAATAGTTTTTTATCATTTTTTATAAAAAGATTGCGAAAAAGAGAATCAAGATTGCTCCTGATTCTCCATTTTTATGCAATATCAAATTTTAACTGGCCTGCTTTGACACCAATCTTAAGTGTACTACCTGCCACTAATTCTCCCTTAAGAAGAAGTTCTGCTAACTTGTCTTCCACTTCTGTTTGCAGGGTTCTGCGAAGTGGACGAGCTCCCATCTCTGATCATATCCTTGATTTGCCAACAATTTCAGTGCTGAAGCTTGTAATTTCAAGTCAATGCCTTTTTCAGCCAAACTTGCCACTAAAGGTTTAACCATAATCTTCACCACTTCCTGCATATGGTCGCTAGACAGGCTATGGAAGACTACCTTTTCATCAATACGGTTGATAAACTCAGGTCTATAAGCCTTTTTCAACTCTTCAAACATACGTTTTTCCATATTTCCCTGGTCAAAACGAATGTCCTTGGCCCCAAAACCAACTGTCTTATCATCACGAAGGGCAGTCGCTCCAAGGTTCGATGTCATGATGATAATGGTATTTGAAAAGTCAACCTTGCGACCCTTGCTATCTGTCAAGACACCATCATCTAAGACCTGCAAGAGGACATTAAAGATATCTGGGTGGGCCTTCTCTACCTCGTCAAAGAGGAGAACAGAGTATGGTTTGTTGCGAACCTTCTCGGTCAACTCCCCACCTTCTTCATAACCCACATAGCCTGGAGGAGCTCCATTGAGACGGCTGGCTGCGAATTTCTCCATATACTCACTCATATCAAAGCGGATAAGGGCTGATTCGTCGTCAAAAAGAACTTCTGCCAGAGCCTTGGCCAATTCGGTCTTCCCGACACCTGTTGGTCCTAGGAACATAAAGGAACCAATCGGACGCTTGTGACTGCGAATTCCTGACTGGTTGCGGCGAATCGCACGGCTAATGCTTGAAACAGCTTGATTTTGACCGATGACACGTTTGTGCAGTTCAGCTTCCAAGTTCAAGTATTTCTTAGCATCTGTTTGCGTCAGTTTTTGAACTGGAATACCTGACAAGCGACTCAAGGTGGTCAAAATATCAGACTCTGCCACCAAGTCTTTATAGACAGGCACTTCCTCTTCTTTTGCGATTAGCTGAGCTGCCTGTTTCCACTTGCCATCCATCAAGGCCTTGTCAGCTGGACTCAAACCTGAATCGTCTGCTTTTACATGCTTTAGCCTTTTATTTTGCACTGTTGCTGCCGCTTCATCCAAGAGATCGATAGCAGAGTCTGGCAAGTGACGACTGGTTAAGTAACGATGAGCCATCTTGACAGCTGTTTCAACCGCTTCATCTGTGATTTGTACACGGTGATGTTTCTCATAGGTCGCTTTCAAACCTTGCAAAGATGGTCATGCTGTCTGCTACGCTTGGCTCTTCAATCGTCACTTTAGCGAAACGACGAGAAAGGGCTGCATCTTTTTCGATGTGTTTTTGGTATTCTTCCTGAGTGGTCGCACCAACCGTTCTCAAAGTTCCACGCGCCAAGGCTGGTTTCAAGATATTGGCTGCATCCAGAGTTGAGTCAATCCCACTACCAGAACCCATGATAGTATGAAGTTCATCGATAAAGAGGATTACTTGGCCATCTTCTTCAATATCCTTGATGATATTGTTCATGCGCTCTTCAAAGTCACCACGGAAACGTGTCCCTGCCACGACATTCATCAAATCAAGCTCTAACACGCGCATCTTAGCCATTTCCGCAGGTACATCACCACTAGCAATACGCTGAGCGAGCCCAAGCGCCAAGGCTGTTTTCCCGACACCAGCATCCCCAACCAAGACAGGATTGTTCTTGGTCTTTCGACTCAAGATTTGAATCATACGTGAGATTTCCTTGTCCCGACCGATGACTGGCTCTAACTTGCCAGAACGCGCTTGCTCTGTCAAATCATGCGTATAGTCCTCGAGACCACCACTAGGAGTCTGGGGCATGCCCATCATGTTAGCCATAGAATTTTGCTTATCAGCTACTGTACGATGGCGTTGGCGTAGAGCCTTGAGGTCTTCACGAGTCCAGCCTGCCCGTTCTTCTAAATTTCGACGAAGAGCAGCAATCTTGACCTGATCTTTCTTGTCTTCATAAGAAAAACCAGCCCTCTCCAAGATACGAGTTGCCAAGGCATTGCCATCATGCAAAATCGCATAAAGGACATGCTCTGTCCCTAACACCTTAGCATGGACCACTGACGCTACATATTCTGCTTCATCAAAAAGAACCTGCAAACGATGGGAGAACGGCAATTCCGTAAAGGTTTCATCCTGGCTATAGTCCGTTTCAGTCAGTTCCAAAGCGACCTCTTCTAAACGGTCCATCTCATATGGATAATCATTTAAAGTCGCCCCTGCCACACTATAACTGTGATTGGACATGGCAATCAACAAGTGCCAAGACTCTAGATAACGAGCTCCAAAATGGCCAGCAACCATGTAGGCACTTTCGATACATTCATTCAATGCTTTTGAATAGTTCATCTTACTTCCCTTTTCTATCTACCTCTTGTATGACCTGTCGTAGCATATTAGCACGAACAACTGGAGCTTCTTCTCCTAGAACGCGATCCAAAGCTACTGACCACCAGCAAATTCATCTCCTGCTTGGTCATCAATTCCTGCTCAACCAAAAGTTGTAGAATATCCTCATAAATTTCTTGACTAGCTCGCTCACCAATTGAGTAAAGCAGCTCCCTGAGCATTTCATGATGACTAGAAAACTCAATCCGTCCTATACGAATATAGCCTCCGCCACCACGCTTACTTTCAACCAAGTAGCCTCTACTTTCCGTAAAGCGTGTCTTGATCACATAGTTAATCTGACTAGGAACAACCTGGAAGGTATCTGCCAACTGACTCCGTTGCAACTCCACGATACCAGATTGATCTAAAATCGCCTTGATGTAGGCCTCAATATGATCCGATGTATTTTTAAATCTCATTACAAACCCACCTCTCTCTTTAAACCTTGACTATCTTTGACTATTATACCGAAATTTTCTCATTTTTAAAAGAAAAAGGGCGCTGGTAAAGGATAATCTTCACCAACTCCCTATTTTTTTCTACTTATCTAAGCCTAATTCTGCCAAGATTTGACGTTTGTAGGCAATCTTTTGGACTTCCTTGTCCTCATCTTCAGACCAATCTAGTTTAATTTCTGAAACAATCTGCCCAGGGCGATTTTTCAAGATATAGATGCGATCGCTGAGATTGAGGGCCTCCTCGATACTATGCGTGATAATCAGGGTTGTTAGCTGCAACTGCCTATGAATCTCAAGGTACCAAGCGTGGAGTTCCATCTTGGTCATCTCATCCAAGGCGCTGAAGGCCTCGTCTAAGAGAAAGAGTTTGTGCCCGAAAAGGTAGGTTCGGAGTAAGGCTACACGCTGGCGCATCCCACCACTAAGTTCATGAGGATACTTGTCCCGTACAGCTGTCAACTGGAAGGTCGCAAGAATTTCATCCGCTCGGGCAATGGCTTCCGCCTTATCCACTTTTTGAATCAAGAGGGGCAGAATGATATTGCCCAGCACCGTCTTGTGCTCCAAGAGCAGATCCTTTTGCAACATATAACTCACGCGCCCCTTGGGATTCTCCTCACCGTCAAGTACAATTCTCCCTGACTGAACTTCTAAAATCCCAGCGATCAGATTAAAGAGGGTGGTCTTTCCAACACCACTTGGGACCTAGGATAGAAACCACTTCACCTGAAGTCACCTTTCAGGTTGATGTCCTCTAAAATCCTCTCCTGACCATAAGCATAACTGACGTGTTCTAGTCTAATTTCTGTCATTATTTCACAAATTCGTTGGTGAAGCCTTTGTCTGTCAAGTCTTCTTTGAGGATACCATTTTCTTTGTCCCATTTGTAGAAGGCATTCCAGCGAGCTGCATCAAATTGACCCCATTTTTCCTTGTCGCTTGCGTATTCTTTTGACAAGTATTTTTGAGATTCGATGACAAAGTCACGTTTTTCCTGAAGTTCAGGTGCATTCTTGATGAGAATATCAGCCGCTTCTTCTGGATGCTCCATAGCATATTGGTAACCTTTTTTGATAGCTTGGATAACTTTGCGCGCTTCTTCTTTGTTGTCTTTAAGGTAGTCGTTGTTTGCGATGATAACTGGTGAGTAGTAATCAAATTCCTTGACGTAGTCTTTCAAGTACATGAAGTTAGCCTCTACGCCTTGAGATTTTGCAAGAATACCATCCCATCCGTAGTAGATCCAAGCAGTATCAAATACTCCATTAGCAATCGGTGTGATTGAGTTTGAGTCGTTGTTTGGTACTTTTTCAACCTTCTCAAAGTCCCCACCTTGTGATTCTACCAAGGTTTTCAACATAGCAAGTTCAGTTGGGTCATTCCAAGTTCCGTATTTCTTACCAACCAAGTCCTTTGGACTGCTTACATTGTCAGATTTACGAGAGATGATTCCTGATGTATTGTGTTCTACGATAGCTGCAACGGCAGTAATTCCTGCCCCTTTTTCCAATTTCTTCGCCATGTAGTCTTGGAAATAGACTGCAAATGGTGCCTTACCATTGATAACCAAGTCAGAAGAACTTTCTTCTGGTGGCAATTTCAAATCAACATCCACTCCAGCTTCTTTGAAATAACCTTTTTCCTTAGCAACATAAAGTCCTGTGTGGTTAGTATTTGGTGTCCAGTCTAGGATAAAGTCAATCTTTCTTGAGTTCTGCCTCTTTGTTGTCCTTAGAAGCAGTTCCTTGACCACAAGCTACAAGCACAACAGCTACAAGAGCTGTCAAAAACAGTTAAAAACACTTTCCATGTTTTTTTCATTTTGATTTCCTCTTTTCTTTTTTAGAAACATTCTTACTCTACGAACGTTTCCATTTAATAACATATTTCTCGCTGATATCGACCAACTTCATACCCAAAAGGCTGATAATCGATACCAGAATAATAATAGCAAACATGGTATCATACTGAAACAGTTTCTTGGACTGAATCATGTAAACACCTAGTCCTTCAAAGCCTCCCAACCACTCAGATACCACTGTTGTGATAAAGGCGTAGGAGACACTGACCCTCAGACCTGCATAAAAGTAAGGCAGACTGACTGGAATTTTAAAATGCCACAGGATTTGCCAAGGTTTGGCCCGCATCAGACTAAACAAGGTCAGCATATCCTTGTCACAATGCCTAAAACCGTCCAAAATGCTGACGATGATAGGAAAGGTTGTCGTCAAGATAATCAAGACAATCTTGGGCAAAATTCCATAACCTAGCCACAAGACCAGAATAGGAGCTATTGCAATGGTCGGAATAGTCTGAACGACCACCATCATAGGGTAAATCAGGTCATTGAGCCACGTCAAACTGTCCATAAGTACAGCCATGAGACAGGCAATCAAGACTCCTAGAACCAACCCCAGTAAAGCCACTCTCAAGGTGGCCCAGCTATGGTGCCAGAGAAATTCTCTGTCACGAACAAAAGGCCTGGAGAATTTCAAGAGGTGTCAGGCAGGATAAACTTAGGGAGAAGTTTAAGAAAACCTGCTAACTGCCAGATTGACAAGACTCCTAGAAAAGCCCAATAGACTAATGTGTCGTCTCAGTATACTTTTCAAGTTTCTCATCAATACTTAAAATCTCTCCTACATTTATTTTGACATTGGCAAAGACATTATCTGCCTCCTGCCCTGCCACTTCTAGCGCTTCTTTGAGAATGCGCATGAGCTCATCAAACTCCCCTTCCAAGACCGTTTCAAATGGTGTCACCACCATGGTCACTTCTTGAGCTTGCAGATAAGCAATGACCTGATCGATAACAGCTATCCGATCAATCCCCTGTGATAGGGGTAAAACTTGCAAGGCAATGCTTGCTTTCATAACAACCTCCTCTTCTCGTTTTCCTTTGACAAAAAGAAAAACCTTTACCATATATGGAAAAGGTGCAGAATAGACTAAGTATCGTTCCCTACGCTGGCATTACCCAGATCAGGTGCGGTCGAAGTTTAACACTTCCTCTCAGACTGTACACAGACTCCCATATATTATATGGACATATGATAGCGCAAAACAAAAAAATGTCAAGGAAACTGCTTACAGAAAAGAGTAGGAAAAATTTCCTACTCCCATTTTCTATACTCGTTCTCCATCACTATTTACTCTGTAACCATCCACCGTCGTATTGACAGCTAAGGCACCTGAAGAGTAAGAATAATACCACTTACCAGAGACTTGATACCATCCTGTTTTCATTGCCCCTGAACTATCTAGATAATACCACACCCCATTTTCCTTTAACCATCCTGTCTGCATTTCACCAGATGATTTCAAATAATACCAGCTAGAACCATCCTTCAACCAGCCTGTTGATTTAGAGCCCATTTGATTTGAAATGATACCAACTACCATTTATTTTCTTCCAACCAACAGTCAAACTACTATTGGATCCATAGCTAGAGCTATTTCCTGATTGGTTCTGATAATTCTGCGATGAAGAAATCTCCTCTAACTGGATATAGCGACGACTTCCATTGTAAGCCGTATAACTCAACCACTTGTATCCATCTTTTTCGAGAATTTGATCATAATGAACATTCTCCCCAGGATAATAGTAATCAATCACAGTTGCGCTAGATAAAGGCTGATTTTTGATAGCAGCTTTAGCCTTAAAATAATGTGTTCCCTCTGTTAAAGTTGAGGATTGACTATTCCCAACATTTCCTCCAGCTAAATCTTTAAAATGAATAAATCCAGTCATGGTATTGGCCTTCACGGTGCGCTTGTTGTAAGATTCTCTTATTCCATAATTGTATTCCTCAATCTCAATCTCATCTCCTATTACATTTGACACCCAGGCAACATGACCATAAATTCCTGCAGTAGACCAAGCAATGGAGCCAATCGCTGGTCTATTATCTACACGATATCCTTCACGACGAGCACGATAGCCCCATTCATTCGCATTTCCATAAGCTGCCGGAATCTCAAAACCATTGACATTACTCAAACGAAAGGCTGCAAAAGAAGTACACTGACGAGAATACATCCGCCACTTGTCAATCTCCTGACTCCCATTTTTATAATGAGCAGGATAATCATCCCCACGCGCAATTGATCCATTTCCTCCAGAATAGGCATAGACACTATCACCCGCAGCTAGCATCAATCCTACTACTAAAAAAGGAACAACCTTTTTAACTGATTTTCTAAAAGAAAACCCTGTCTCTGTTACTTTAAATGGTGAAATTTTCATTCTTCCTCCTTGAAAATAATATAAATCGAAGATTGCCTTCACTTAAATTATTCGGAGAAAAAAGAAAAAGTGAGAAAATTTCTCACTTTAGTCAAGATAATGAATCAAATTCTTTTCTGTAAGGATATCTGAGTAAGTAAAGGACTCAACGTAAACATTAGCTTGTTTATCTCCTTCAACATTCCCAAATTCCACGATAAATAGGGATGGATAAACTTCAATTAGCTTACCCAATCTATTTTTTTGACGCTTACGCCCATTTTCCAAAGTCATTTCTACGACTTGTCCCTCATGTGCCTTGATTTCTTCTTTGATTTTTTTCATCTTGGCTACATCTGTAAATGCATCTGTCATCTTATTTCCTCCCTTTTTGAGATACTTGAAAATTTATTGTATTCTTTTTGGAAAATTAATTCCACCGTTCCACGAGCTCCACTACGGTTTTTCTCGATAATAACTTCTACCTTATTATTTGGTATGCCTTCCTCTTCTTCACCACCACGCTCATAGTAGTCGTCGCGATAAAGAAAGGCTACGATATCAGCGTCCTGCTCAATAGACCCAGATTCACGAATATCAGACAAGACTGGTCTCTTATCCTGACGTTGTTCTACACCACGAGATAACTGACTTAGAGCGATTACTGGAACTTTCAGTTCCTTAGCTAAAATTTTCAACTGACGTGAAATTTCAGAAACTTCTTGTTGGCGGTTTTCTCGCCCAGTTCCCGTGATAAGCTGCAAATAGTCTATCAAAATCAAACCTAGATTACCCGTTTCTTGAGCCAGTTTACGTGAGCGAGAGCGAATTTCCGTGATCCGAATCCCTGGCGTATCATCGATATAGATACTTGCATTGGCTAAATTACCTTGAGCAATGGTATACTTTTGCCACTCTTCATCAGTCAGTTGACCCGTACGGATAGAATGCGACTCAACCAACCCTTCTGCTGCAAGCATACGATCCACTAGACTTTCCGCACCCATTTCGAGCGAAAAGATAGCAACCGTTTTGTCCAACTTAGTCCCAATATTCTGAGCAATATTCAAGGCAAAGGCTGTCTTACCAACCGCCGGACGGGCTGCTAGGATAATCAACTCCTCTTCATGCAGACCAGTCGTCATATGATCCAAATCACGATAACCTGTCGCAATCCCTGTAATATCAGTCGTTTGTTGCGAGCGAGTCTCCAGATTTCCAAAGTTGACATTCAATACATCTCGAATATTCTTAAAGCCACTTCGATTTGCATTTTCGCTGACATCAATTAACCCTTTTTCTGCCTGAGCAATGATTTCATCAGCTGGTTGCGAAGCCTCGTAAGCTTGATTGACAGACTCTGTCAACTTGAAAATTAATCGCCGTAACATAGCCTTTTCTGCAACAATTTTAGCATAATACTCCGCATTAGCAGAAGTTGGCACAGAATTGACAATCTCAACCAGGTAAGACAAGCCACCAATATTCTGCAAATCGCCTTGATTATCAAGAATAGTACGAACCGTTGTGGCATCTATGGCATCGCCACGATCGGATAAATCGACCATAGCTTGGAAAATCAAACGATGGGCATACTTAAAAAAGTCCCGAGACTCAATATATTCTCGCACAAAAACAAGCTTACTCTCGTCAATAAAGATAGCCCCTAAAACGGATTGCTCAGCTAAGATATCTTGAGGTTGTACTCGTAACTCTTCTACTTCTGCCATCAGATTTCCCTTCATTTTACAATCTTGTCAAGAAAGTGTAAATTTACCCTTCTTTCACACGAAGATTGATCACACTTGTGACATCTTGATAGATTTTCACTGGTACATCAATCAAACCAACTGCTCGAATCGGAGCTTGCACTTGGATATGACGTTTATCAATCTTAATTCCAAATTGCTTTTGCAATTCTTCTGCAATTTTCTTATTGGTAATAGAACCAAAAGTACGGCCATCTGGACCAACTTTTTCAACAAATTCTACAACAGTTTCTTCTGCTTCAAGTTGGGCTTTAATTGCTTTTGCTTCTGCAATCATCTCAGCGTGAGCTTTCTCTTCAGATTTTTGTTTACCACGAAGTTCGCCCACCGCTTGAGCAGTCGCTTCTTTAGCTAGGTTCTTTTTGATAAGAAAGTTTTGCGCATACCCTGTTGGTACTTCCTTAATTTCGCCTTTTTTACCTTTTCCTTTAACATCTGCTAAAAAGATTACTTTCATTCTTCTTTCTCCTTTTCCTTTATTTCGTTTAATACAATTTCTGTCAGTTTTTCACCTGCTTCTGACAAGGTTAAATCTTTAATTTGAGCTGCAGCTAAATTAAAGTGGCCTCCACCCCCCAGCTCTTCCATAATCCGTTGTACATTCAGTTTACTACGACTGCGAGCTGAGATAGAGATAAATCCTTGTGTATTCTTCGCAAGAACAAAACTCGCTTCAATACCTGACATAGCTAACATGGCATCTGCAGCCTTACTAATGACAACTGTATCATAGCATTTCGATTCCTTAGCCTCTGCTATTAGTACATCTGAACCTAATTTACGCCCCTGTAAAATCAGTTCATTGACCTCACGATATTCTTCAAAATCTGTCGCAGCAATTTCCTGGATAGCAATACTATCACTTCCTCTCGTTCTGAGATAGCTAGCAACATCAAATGTCCGACTAGTCACTCGTGAGGTGAAATTTTTAGTATCCAACATCATACCAGCCATCAAGACGCTTGCTTGCATACGACTCAAACGATTTTTCTTAGAATTTTGGAACTGTAGCAATTCCGTTACCAACTCACTAGCACTACTTGCACCACTTTCAATATAAGTAATGACTGCATTATCTGGGAAATCCTGATCCCTTCTATGGTGGTCAATGACGATGGTTTGGGTAAATAAATCATAAAAATCTTTTGATAAAGTTAAAGCTGTCTTTGAATGGTCTACAAGAATCAACAAAGAACGATTGGTTACCATCCCCATTGCATCCTTAACAGACAACAACTTCGTAACTCCTTCTTTTTCTAAGAATGAAACAGCTCGTTCAATATCTGGTGACATTTGTTCTGCGTCATAAATAGCATAGCTATTTTCAGTCACATTGCTGGCAAATAACTGCATACCTACAGCAGAGCCCAAAGCATCCATATCCAGATTTTTGTGACCAACTACAAAAACCTGATCCACACTACGAATCTTATCTGAAATAGCCGTCATCATAGCACGCGTACGAGTCCGTGTACGTTTGATTGAAGCAGCAGATCCACCACCAAAATAAATTGGATTTTTCGTTTCGTTGTTTTCCTTGACAACCACCTGGTCGCCACCACGCACCTCAGCCAAGTTCAAGTTGAGCAAAGCAACTTTCCCTATCTCATCATGATTTCCATCACCATAAGAAAATCCCATACTTAAGGTCAAAGGCAACTGTCTCTGTTTCGACTCTTCTCTGAAAGCATCAATAACAGAAAATTTATCATTCATCAATCCCTCAAGCACCGTATAGTCCGTAAATAGATAAAAACGGTCCATACTTACTCGACGGGAGAACATAGAATCTTTCTCAGCAAATTCTGAAACAAAATTGGCTACAAAACTATTAATATGACTGATATCAGACTCTGATGTTTTATCTTCTAAGTCATCGTAGTTGTCAATAGAAACGATCCCAATCACAGGTCGACTCGTTACTAACTCAACAGTCGCTTCGTATTCTCCAGACACATCAAAGAAATAAAGAACCCCAGACACCTTGTCCATATGAACCGAATAACGGGTTTCACCCAAGGTAGCATAAGAACCTGGATTTCCAACAGATGCCTTGATAATAGTCTGAATTAAGGCTACATCAATCTCTCCCTCTTCAGTTGTTAAAATTAGCTCTGCATACGGATTAAACCACTCAACTTCACCTGACGATAAGTCTAGTTTAATAACTCCGACAGGCATCTGTTCTAACAAGGTTGTCAAACTATCTTCAGCTTGGTGGTTTACATACTGGATTTGTTCTACTTCACTCTTTGAGTAATAGTCTCTCTGATGGATGAATAGTAAACTATATGAACCCAAAATAAGTAGCAAAAGAAATAGCGTTACCAGTGTATTCGTTACAAAAATAAGTTGCACAGATAGCACTCCGAACGCCACTATTCCTAATATTAAGGGGAAAATAGGACTTACATAAAATTTTTTCATTCCAAACCTCTTGGCACCCATTATACCATAATAACCACCAAAAAGCGACTTTTAAAAGAGGTAAACAGCCTGTTAATTATAGATTTATGAGCAAATAGGAGGATACATAAATCATCCCCCTAATTTCCACTTAACCCAATTCTATATCTTTATCTATCTGTTTTAACGCTCTACGACGAGAGCTGTCCCCATCCCTCCACCGATACAAAGTGTAGCAAGACCACGTTTTGCATCACGTTTTTCCATTTCGTGAAGAAGAGTAACCAAGATACGACATCCTGAAGCACCAATTGGGTGTCCAAGAGCGATAGCACCACCATTAACGTTTACTTTTTCTGGATCAAGACCTAGTTCTTTACCAACTGCACATGCTTGAGCCGCAAATGCTTCGTTTGATTCTACCAAGTCAAGATCTGCAACCGTAAATCCACCTTTTTCAAGTGCTTTACGAGATGCATAGATTGGACCGCAACCCATAACTTTTGGATCAAGACCAGCACTTGCGTAAGATTTGATGGTTGCCAATACTGGAATTCCCAATTCTTTAGCTTTGTCAGCACTCATAACTACAACTGCTGCAGCACCATCATTGATACCTGAAGCATTACCAGCTGTTACAGTACCATCTTTCTTGAATACTGGACGAAGTTTAGAAAGTCCTTCAAATGAAGCGTCTTTTCTTGGGAACTCATCTGTATCAAATACAATAGGCTCTCCACGACGTTGTGGAATTTCAACTGGAACGATTTCTTCTTTAAAGCGACCAGCTTCAATAGCTGCAACTGCACGTTTTTGAGATTGTACAGCAAAGTTATCTTGATCTTCACGAGTGATTCCGTATTGTTCAGAAACGTTTTCAGCTGTAATACCCATGTGGAAACCTTCGAAACCATCTGTCAAACCATCGCGAAGCATAGTATCTACTACTTTAGAGTCTCCCATACGAGATCCCCAACGTTGGTTTTGAACAACGTAAGGAGCTTGACTCATATTTTCTGCACCACCAGCTACAACAATATCTGCATCTCCGCACAATACTGCTTGAGCTGCCAACTGAACTGCTTTCAAACCAGATCCACAAACTTTGTTAATAGTGAATGCTGGAGAAGCAACTGGGATACCCGCGTTAACACTCATTTGACGTGCAACGTTTTGTCCTAGCCCTGCACCAAGAACATTACCCATGATAACTTCATCAACTTGTTCCGGTTTCAAGTTAGCTCTTTCGATAGCGCTCTTGATAACTAAACTTCCCAAATCAACAGCAGAAACATCTTTCAAGCTTCCACCGAAGGCACCTAGAGGTGTACGAACCGCTGCAACAATAACTGCTTCTTTCATTATTTGCTCCTTATAATCTTAGTATTTAAAGAATCCTTCTTTAGTCTTACGACCTAGTTTACCAGCTTCAACCATTTTTTTCAATAGAGGTGCTGGACGATATTTAGGATCACCGAAGCCGTTATTCAATACTCCCATGATTGCCAAACATACGTCTAATCCGATTAAGTCAGCAAGTGCTAATGGGCCAATTGGATGGTTTGCCCCCAATTTCATAGCTTCATCAATTTCTTCTGCAGAAGCAACACCTTCACCAAGGATAAAGATAGCTTCATTAATCATTGGAATCAAGACACGGTTAACAACGAATCCATAAGAATCTTTAACGTCAACTGCAGTTTTTCCAATTTTTTCAGTCAATTCACGAACTGCTTTTACAACTTCATCTGAAGTTTGAAGTGCACGAATAACTTCAACTAACTTCATAACTGGTGCTGGGTTGAAGAAGTGCATTCCAATTACACGTTCTTGATGAACTGTAGCTGCAGCAATATCAGTAATAGATAGAGATGATGTGTTAGAAGCCAAAATTGTTTCAGGAGCAGTAATCTCATCCAATTGTTTAAAGATGCTGAGTTTGATATCTCTGTTCTCTGTAGCTGCTTCAATGACTAATTGAACGTGTTTAGCATCTTCGTAAGAAGTTGAAAGAATCAAGTTACCCAAGATTTTTCCTTTTTCTTCTTCTGACATACGTCCTTTTTCTACTGAACGAGCCAATTGTTTAGAGATATTATCAATTCCTCTTTGTACAAATTCTTCTTTAATGTCATTAAGGTATACTGTAAAACCAGATTGAGCAAATACTTGCGCGATCCCGCTTCCCATTTGACCAGAACCAATGATCATTACTTTAGAAATACTCATTATTTTCTCCTCTTCATTCTAATATATAAAGTTTATAAAGAAAGAATCGGAACAGTCTTTCAGCAAATGCTAAGCAACCGTTCCAAATTCATTATTATACGAATGCACCAACACCAGTGAGTTCACGACCAACAATCAATGAGTTTACTTCGTGAGAACCTTCATAAGTGTAGATTGCTTCAGCGTCTGCAAAGAAGCGAGATACGTCAGTTTCAAGAGTGATTCCGTTACCACCACATGTTTCACGTGCAAGGGCAACTGTTTCACGCATTACCAATGAGTTATGCATTTTAGCAAGTGCAGAGTTAAGCATCAATTCGTTACCAGCTTCTTGCATTTCTGCAATACGAGCTGAGTAAGAAAGTGCTGCTACTGCGTTAGCTTGCATTCTAGCCAATTTTTCTTGAACGATCTGGAATGAAGCAATTGGACGTTTGAATTGTTGACGATCTTTAGCATATTTAAGAGCTGCAACAAATGATCCGCAAGTGATAGCAGTTGCAATGTGAGCAACATCAGCACGAGTAAATGTCAAGATACGAGCTACATCTCCAAATCCGTTGATATTTACCAAACGGTCTGAATCCGGAACCTCAACGTTCTTCATAGTAATATGACCATTACGCACGCAACGAAGAGAAACTTTGTGAGGGATTGGCTCAGCGTGGTATCCTGGAGCACCTTTACGAACGATGAAACATTTCACTCGTCCATCTTCAACATCGCGAGCGAATACTGGAACAACATCAGCTGTATCTGATCCACCAATCCAACGTTTTTCTCCGTTCAAAATCCATTTATCACCAACACGCTCAGCTGTTGTAGCAAGACCTCCAGCAATATCAGAACCAGACAATGGCTCAGTCAAAGCGAAACATCCTTGCCAGTCAAATGCAGCCAATTTAGGAAGGAATTCTTTTTGTTGACGCTCATCACCACCAAGCAAGACTGTGTTGTAGCAAAGTCCACCGTGTACTGTGAAGAAAGTTGCTATTGAAGCATCGAAACGACCTAATTCAAGGTACAAGAACGCGATATAAAGTTCTGATGGTTTGTAGTTTCCTTCTCTTCCTTCGAACAATTTAGGATTGTTCATGATTTGTGTTATAGTGTTATAGTGAATATGTTATAGTGAATATTCATAGAATTGCTCGAATGGGAAGTCTGCTTTTTCCCAGTATTCATTAATTACTGGACGAAGATGTTTTTTCAATCAAACGACGGGTTTCTTGTAAAACTTCTGCTTCCCCAATGTTAAACCATCTGCATCAGTGGGAAAAAGATCCTCTGGATATAATTCACACAAAGATTTCTTCTTTAGTTACCATTTGATGAACTCCTTTGGTTATAAATTATTGTTTAGAGCGCTAACATCGCTCAGTATTTGTTGACAGACCATTCTATCGTGAAAACGCTATCTTTGTCTACTTAATTAAATTAAGTACTCCTATAAGTTTAATTAATACTATAACTATATCTTTGTAAAAATCAAATAGTGGGCTACTTTTCAGCGGCCACTTATATATTAAACAATAAACTCTTATTATTCTTTTTGCTTCAAGAAGCCGATATCTCCATCC